>OOIW01000018.1_pt1 | contig 213634 bp, 193 predicted proteins | sample 1691751 | NCBI WGS metagenome assembly OOIW01 (sample SAMN05831949, study PRJEB22555) | human gut metagenome | isolation source: Skin biopsy | host: Homo sapiens
GGACAAGCCAACGAAACAACTTATTGCTTGGTCACTCTTCAAGACTTGATATTTTTTCGAACCCGAAGGTTCTGGATATCGTCTTGTGGAGTGCCCACACAGATTGTCTGATAAATTGTTAAAGAGCAGTGAGTTAGCCGCCGTAGCTTGCTATCTCGAGGTGGCGTATATTACGCTTTCCTCTTTCAGAGTCAACCCCTAAATTTCAGAATTTTTTCTCTTCGAACCCCGGAGACTCTGTGAAGTTGTTCACATGTTCCGTGTCGATGGAGGCGCATTATAGGGAGCTGGTTCAGAATGACAAGGGTTTATATTCACTTTTTATCTGACCGCTCACTATTCATGCATAACGTCTACTAAACCCGCTTTTTGATGGCTTCCGGCAGGTCTGCCAGGCTGTTTAACACCCAATCCGCCAGTTTCTCACCTTGTTCAGTGACCGGTTTGCCGGTACGCACCAGCACTTTAGTCCCAACACCTGCCGCGATTGCTGCCTGCATGTCTTCCGGTTTGTCGCCAACCATATAAGAAGCAGCCATATCAATGTTCAATTCCTGCTGCGCCTGTAACAACATGCCCGGTTGAGGTTTACGGCAGTCGCACACCTGACGGAACTCTTCTATTACTGCTTCTGGATGATGCGGACAGAAATAGATACCGTCCAGGTCAACATCACGGTCGGCCAGCGACCAGTCCATCCACTCGGTCAGGTACATAAATTGGTCTTCGCTGAACTTGCCGCGTGCGATGCCGGACTGGTTGGTCACCAAGACCAGAGCAAAGCCCATCTTTTTAAGTTCGCGACAGGCGTCAATCACGCCATCAATAAAGTGGAAATTATCGATTTCATGGACGTAGCCATGGTCAACATTAATCGTGCCATCACGATCGAGGAAAATTGCTGGAACGCTTTGTGTCACCGGTTTGCTCCTGAGGGCCTGAAAACGCGGACAGTATCGCATGTTTTACCCAGTACTGAGAACGGCAGAGAACCGCGTTGATCGTTGACTTAGACGTCTAGACGCCTTAACATCTGATCCATACCTTGGTCCACGCCAAGGTTTACTTTTATCTAGCCACGGGCAACCACGCTAAAATAAGAAGAATATGATTAAACTTTCTAACATCACCAAAGTGTTCCAGCAGGGTTCGCGCACCATTACCGCGCTCTCTGACGTGACTCTTCACGTCCCTGCCGGGCAAATTTATGGCGTTATCGGTGCATCAGGTGCCGGTAAGAGTACGCTGATCCGCTGCGCCAATATGCTTGAGCGCCCAACCTCCGGCCAGGTGCTGGTTGATGGACAGGATCTCACTTCACTGTCTGAAGGCGAACTGACGCGCGCTCGCCGTCAAATCGGCATGATTTTCCAGCACTTTAACCTGCTGTCTTCCCGCACAGTATTTGGCAACGTTTCATTGCCGCTGGAGCTGGACAGCACTCCCCGCGCTGAAATCAAAAAACGCGTAACCGAGTTGCTGGAATTGGTCGGGCTGTCAGACAAACATGATGCCTACCCAGCCAACCTGTCGGGTGGCCAGAAGCAGCGCGTGGCGATTGCCCGTGCGCTGGCAAGCCAACCCAAAGTCCTGCTGTGCGATGAAGCCACCAGCGCGCTGGACCCAGCCACCACCCGTTCAATTCTGGAACTGCTGAAAGACATTAACCGTCGTCTCGGCCTGACCATCCTGTTGATCACCCATGAAATGGACGTGGTTAAACGTATCTGTGATCAGGTTGCGGTTATCAGCCAGGGTCAGTTGATTGAAAAAGACAGCGTCAGCGAAGTGTTCTCGCACCCGAAAACCCCGCTGGCCCAACAGTTTATTCAGGCCACGCTGCATTTGGATATCCCGGACGACTACGCCAAGCGCCTGGCACCGGAACGCAGTGGCGGTCGTCAGCCCCTGCTGCGTCTGGAGTTCACCGGCCAGTCCGTTGATGCACCGCTACTGTCAGAAGCCGCCCGTCGCTTCAACGTTAACAACAACATTATCAGTGCGCAGATGGATTATGCCGGCGGTGTTAAATTCGGCGTGATGCTGGCAGAACTGCACGGCAGTGATGAAGACGCGCTGGCAACGATTAAGTTCCTGCAGGAAAATCAGGTAAAAGTAGAGGTTCTGGGTTATGTCTGAGGCAATGATGTGGTTAATGGCACGTGGCGTGTGGGAAACCGTCATGATGACCTTTGTCTCCGGCTTCTTCGGTTTCGTGCTTGGCCTGCCGGTTGGCGTGCTGCTGTATGTAACCCGCCCCGGGCAAATCGCCGCCAACAACACGCTATATAGAACGCTGTCCGGCCTGGTGAACGTTTTCCGTTCCATTCCGTTCATTATTCTGCTGGTGTGGATGATTCCATTTACTCGTTTGATCGTTGGTACCTCGATCGGCCTGCAGGCAGCTATCGTTCCGCTGACCGTGGGTGCGGCACCCTTTATTGCCCGCATGGTGGAAAATGCCTTGCTGGAGATCCCATCCGGTCTGGTAGAAGCCGCCCGTGCGATGGGAGCAACCCCAATGCAAATCATCAAGAAGGTGCTGCTGCCGGAGGCCCTGCCGGGCCTGGTCAATGCCGCCACCATTACCTTGATCACTTTGGTGGGCTATTCCGCCATGGGGGGCGCGGTGGGCGCAGGCGGTCTGGGACAGATTGGTTATCAGTACGGTTATATCGGTTATAACGCCACAGTAATGAATACCGTATTAGTATTACTGGTGGTGCTGGTCTACTTGATTCAGTTCTTCGGTGATCGGATCGTCAAAGCCGTCACCCATAAATAACTTTACAGCAACTGCGCTTACACAGCGTATTTCAAATGCGAGTCTAATGAGGAAGGGATATGTCGTTAAAATTTAAATCCATCGCGGCAATCGGCGCACTGATCGGTACTCTGGCTCTGGCAGGCTGCGGTCAGGAAGAAAAAGATCCGAACCATATCAAAATCGGCGTGATTGTCGGTGCTGAACAGCAGGTCGCTGAAATCGCGCAAAAAGTGGCGAAAGAGAAATACGGTCTGGACGTCGAACTGGTGACCTTCAATGACTACGTGTTGCCAAATGAAGCGCTGAGCAAAGGGGATATCGATCTGAACGCCTTCCAGCACAAACCCTATCTGGATCAGCAGATCAAGGATCGCGGCTACAAGCTGGTGCCGGTCGGCAACACCTTCGTTTACCCGATTGCCGGTTACTCCAAGAAAATCAAATCGCTGGACGAGCTGAAAGACGGTTCTCAGGTTGCCTTGCCTAACGACCCAACCAACCTGGGCCGTTCCCTGCTGCTGCTGCAGAAGGTTAACCTGATCAAGCTGAAAGACGGTGTTGGCCTGCTGCCGACCGTGCTGGACGTGACTGAAAACCCGAAAAACCTGAAGCTGGTCGAGCTGGAAGCCCCACAATTGCCACGTTCACTGGACGATCAGCAAATCGCCCTGGCGGTAATCAACACCACTTACGCCAGCCAGATTGGCCTGACGCCAGCGAAAGACGGTCTGTTTGTTGAAGATAAAGACTCACCGTACGTTAACCTGCTGGTTGCCCGCGAAGACAACAAAGACGCGGAAAACGTGAAGAAATTCGTTCAGGCTTACCAGTCTGACGAAGTGAACGAAGCAGCCAACAAGATCTTTAACGGTGGTGCAGTTAAAGGCTGGTAATCATTAATTACCGAATTTATTCCTATAATTGCAAGACGGGCTACGGCCCGTCGAGAGAGTTGAGATAGTTCTTTGCGGCTAAAAGTAATGATTTAGTCCTAATGAAAACAAAGAATTAGATCTTCTGAATTACCCCAAACACCCGAAAACCGCGTTTTTCGGGTGTTTGTCTTATATCTAGACGGGCTACGGCCCGTCTTGTTATTTCCACCATAGATTGCTTCAATAGCGCCACTTACCTATTCCATCAAGGCAGAGGAATCTCAATGCGTGCTTTACCTCTCTGTTTGTTAGCGCTTGCGCTGGCAGGGTGTTCGTCGCAGCGTTTTGCGCCCCCGTCAACAAACAGCACCAGCAAACCGGTAACAACCACTCCGACGAAAACCACGCCAGCAGCACGTCCGGCACCGGTTAAACTGTACAAAAGTGCAGAAGAATTAGTGGGTAAACCATTCCGCGATCTGGGTGAAGTCTCTGGCGAATCCTGCCAGACAACGGTACAGGATTCACCGCCGAATCTGGCAACCGCCCGTAAGCGTATGCAAATCCGCGCCTCTTATATGAAGGCTAATGCCGTGCTGTTGCATGACTGCCAGATTGTCAGCGGTGTTGCCGGCTGTTACCAACAGGCTATTTGCCAGGGTTCAGCGCTTAACGTTTCGTCCAAATGACCGAATTTGTTTTCAATCAGATCGGTACCATCCGTTCACCGTATAAAGAAAAGTTCGCCGTTCCCCGCCAACCGGGATTAGTCGAAGACGGTGGCGGTGAGTTAGTGCTGCTGCCGCCCTATAATCAGGCGGAAGCGGTACGCGGCCTCAGCGAATTCAGCCATCTGTGGGTGATGTTTATTTTCCATCAAACCATGGAGGGCGGCTGGCGGCCTACCGTCCGGCCACCCCGCCTCGGCGGTAATGCCCGGATGGGAGTATTTGCTACCCGCTCGACCTTCCGCCCCAATCCGCTCGGCATGTCGCTGATCGAATTAAAAGGCGTACGGGTGCAGGGCGGCGAAGTGGTGCTCGAGTTGGGCAGTCTCGATCTGGTTGACGGCACGCCGGTGGTGGATATCAAACCCTATCTGCCGTTTGCCGAAAGCCAGCCGCAGGCCCGCGCTGGGTTTGCTCAGGCAGCACCCTCCGGGGATATGCCGGTAAGCTTTACCCCAGAGGCGGAACAACAGCTGCAACAACATCAGCAGCGTTATCCGCACCTGCGGCGTTTTATCAGCCAGGTGCTGGCCCAGGATCCACGTCCGGCCTACCGCAAGGGGCAATCAGCGGAACGGGATTATGCCGTCTGGCTACTGGATTTCAACGTGCGTTGGCGAGTGGTGGATCAACAAACCGAGGTGCTGTCTGTCGACCTGCGTTAAAATTCCACCGTCTCTCTTTTGACAACCCGCTCGCACTGGTAAACTAAATCACTTTCGAAAATTTTGGCTGCCCTACTACTGGCAGCCGGTTGCAATTTGCAGTTCTAACGGAACCAAAACACCATGCGTACTAGCCAATATCTGCTCTCCACCCTGAAGGAGACACCTGCCGATGCCGAAGTGATCAGCCACCAGCTGATGCTGCGCGCCGGGATGATTCGCAAGCTGGCCTCCGGTCTTTATACCTGGCTGCCGACCGGCCTGCGCGTTCTGAAAAAGGTTGAAAACATCGTTCGCGAAGAAATGAACAATGCTAACGCGATCGAAGTTTGCATGCCGGTGGTACAACCTGCCGATTTATGGCAGGAAAGCGGCCGTTGGGAACAGTACGGCCCTGAGCTGCTGCGCTTTGTTGATCGTGGCGATCGTCCCTTCGTGCTGGGTCCAACCCACGAAGAAGTGATCACCGATCTGATCCGTAACGAAATCAGCTCTTACAAGCAGCTGCCGCTGAACTTCTTCCAGATTCAGACCAAGTTCCGTGATGAAGTGCGCCCACGTTTCGGCGTTATGCGCTCACGTGAATTCCTGATGAAGGACGCCTACTCGTTCCATACCTCACAGGAATCTCTGCAGGCAACCTACGAAGCAATGTACGAAGCCTACAGCAAAATCTTCAGCCGTATGGGTCTGGACTTCCGTCCGGTGGATGCCGATACCGGTTCGATCGGCGGTAGCGCATCACACGAGTTCCAGGTGCTGGCCGACAGCGGTGAAGATGATATCGTGTTTTCCACCGGCTCCGACTTTGCCGCCAATATCGAACTGGCAGAAGCGGTTGCCCCGGCCGAACCTCGTGCTGTAGCCAGTGAAGAACTGCGCATTGTGGATACGCCGAATGCCAAGACCATCGCCGAGCTGGTAGAGCAATTCCAACTGCCGGTGACAAAAACCGTCAAGACATTGCTGGTGCGAGCCAAAGAAGACAGCGGCCACAAACTGGTTGCTCTGCTGGTGCGTGGCGATCACGAACTGAATGAAATCAAGGCCGAGAAGCTGCCGCAGGTTGCTGCTCCAGTAGTCTTTGCCACCGAAGAAGAGATCCGCGCCATCGTGGGTGCAGGCCCTGGCTCACTCGGTCCGGTCAATTTGCAGGTTCCCGTGGTTGCCGATCGCAGCGTAGCGGCGATGAGTGATTTTGGTGCCGGCGCCAACATCGACGGTAAACACTACTTCGGCATCAACTGGGAGCGCGATCTGCCGCTGCCACAGGTTGCCGATATCCGTAACGTCGTAGAAGGCGACGCCAGCCCGGATGGTAAAGGCACGCTGCTGATCAAGCGCGGTATCGAAGTGGGTCATATCTTCCAGCTCGGTACCAAATACTCAGAAGCGATGAAAGCCACCGTACAGGGCGAAGACGGCCGTAATCAGGTGCTGACCATGGGCTGCTACGGTATCGGGGTCACCCGCGTGGTCGCTGCCGCTATCGAGCAGAACCATGACGAACGCGGCATCATCTGGCCGGACGCTATCGCGCCATTCCAGGTGGCTATCCTGCCAATGAACATGCACAAATCCTTCCGCGTGCAGGCGCTGGCAGAAGAGTTGTACAACACGCTGCGTTCCCACGGTATCGACGTGATCCTCGATGACCGTAAAGAGCGTCCAGGCGTGATGTTCGCGGATATGGAACTGATTGGCGTACCGCACTCTATCGTGATCGGCGATCGTAACCTCGACAGCGAAGAGATTGAGTACAAGAACCGCCGTGTCGGCGAGAAGCGAATGATTAAAACCGGCGAAGTCATTGATTTCCTGCTGGGACAGATCAAGCGCTAATCCGCTATTGCAGAAACTAAAAACCCGCCTAGGCGGGTTTTTTTATGGCGATTATTTGCTGTCGCAATTTTTACTGCGGTCGAAGGCTATTTTTCCGTCCGGCACCAGCGCCTTCTCGGTAAGCCCCTCTTCCATTGACGGCTGAACGCTAAAGTGGCCATTCAGGGTCAGGAACACCGGTTCACCCGGCGTTTTGTAAGCCTTGGCATAACCCTGCTCCAGCGCAATAGTATTGTCGACCGGGAAAGTCTTACCGGTGGCACAATCTTTAAACACCGCCGCATCCGCCATGTAGGTGTAGCTGCCTTTCAGCGACATCGGCGTTTTAGGCAAGGCTTTTTCTACCGGTTCAAGACGGTAATTCAGCTGAGATTCAATCGGCATACCGGTTTGATCGAGCATTTCCAAACTTTTACCCACCGGACGGAAATAGCGCTTATCGCCACGGCTGTCGGTCAGCACCAGCTTATCGGCAGTACGCGCCCATTTGCCATAGTCAGCAAAGGTTTGATCGCCGTCTTTGGTGCCGCGATAGGTTTCCTGCAGCACGAAAGTGCCGTCTTTATCCAGGAACAAATTGGTATCCAGACCACCGCAGTCAGCACAAGGCAGCACGCCCTGATAACTTTGTTGCATCGCCTGAAGAGGTTGTTCTTTCGGCTGGTAGTGGTTATTACATCCCAGTAACGAAAGTGCCCCTGCCGCTAAAAACAGGGCCAGTGTAATTTTTTTCACAGTTATTCTCCTACTGTGTTCATGTGTCCTTAAGTGCGGATCTTGCCGCGCAGCGCTTTCGTCGCGCCTTTGCGTACCTTGCCTTCCAGGCGACGTAATTTTGCCCCTTTAGTGGGCTTGGTCGCCTTGCGTGTTTTTTCCACCACCATCGCCTGCTGGATCAACGAAACCAGTCTGGCCAGCGCCGCCTCGCGGTTTAATTCCTGGCTGCGATATTCCTGCGCTTTAATAATCACCACGCCATCGGCGGTAATTAAATGATTATTCAGGGCCAGCAGCCTTTCCTTATAATACTCTGGCAGGCTGGATGCCCGGATGTCAAAGCGCAAATGGATAGCCGTTGAGGTTTTGTTCACGTGCTGGCCGCCCGCGCCCTGCGCGCGGATTGCCGTCAATTCCACTTCGTTATCCGGTATGGCTACGTTTCTTGACAGTTCAAGCACCGGTCACACCTGTGCCTGTTGCCATTCGGCAAACTGGATTTCCAGACTATTCTGAGCGTCAGAAAGCCAGATAGTTCCCTCTTGCAGCGTGGCCTGCAGCGTCATATTGCGGCTAACCAGCGCCGCCAGCTTGCCTAATTGTTCATCATCCAAAAAACGGATGCTTAGGTTTTTGTGGTTTGCCACTTTGCTCTGCATCGATTGCCACCATACGTGGCCCGCACGTTCGCCGTAAGCGTACAGCACTACTCGCGGTGATTGGTTGCAGGCTTTCTTGATGCGTTTCTCATCCGGCAGGCCCATTTCGATCCACATTTCCAGCCCGTTATGATCGTTACGTCGCCAAATTTCCGGCTCATCATCGGCGCTCAGACCTTTGGTAAACACCAGTCGCTCATCGGCATGGCAGATCCAGGCCAGCAGACGCAGCATCATGCGCTGTTCAGTTTCAGAAGGATGTTGGGCCAAAGTGAGCGTGGCGTCGTGGTAGAAGTGACGATCCATATCAGCGATATTGACCGTGGCTTTATAAATAGTAGCTTTCAGCGCCATGGGTGACCTCATTATTATCAGGCGACAGTGTACTAGATTTGGCCCAACCGCGGCCAGCCCGGCCGGGCAAAGCCCGGTGCGAAAGCCGCGCTGAGGTGCTAATAACTCCACAATAGCTGTGCTATAGTCGTCTAGGATAGAGTTAAGCTCCGAGTGCCTGCGCCTCATCGCTATTGGGCTTCGATGACGCAGAGGTTCTTAAGGGAGGAAACTGTGCAACAATACTGTGAGTTAGTACGCCGTTTTTACGCCGAGATCGGCAGTGGTGATCTCGGCTACGTGCCTGATGCGTTAGCATGTGTATTAAAGGCATTGGACGAAGTTGCTGCGAATAGCACGCTACCGTCCTCCGTTAGGGAACAGGCGGCCTTTGCCGCCGCTAACTTATTGGTGAGCGACTATGTTGATGAATGATGAGTACCAATCCATCAATTGCGATGACTATGAAAGCCTGGAACTCGCCTGTCAGCATAACTACATTCTGAAGCTGGAGTTACGCGACGGAGAAAAACTCGAAGGCAAAGCCACCGAGCTGAAGTTTACCAAGGGCGTTGAGTACCTGATTATCGATCGGGCCGGCGACGCTCTCAGCTTGCGCCTGGATCACATCCTCAGTTTCAGTCATCCGGAAATCGGTACCGTGGTCGTCAGCCTGTCTGATTGATTTAGCGGTAACGCCATCCCAACAGGGCAGCCCAACGGCTGCCCTCGTCATTTATGGCTTCAGGCTGGTTTGGGTTTGAGACTGGCCTAGGGTTTGAGACTGGCATAGTAGGCCGCCAGATCGGCAATATCCTCATCAGACAGCGCGGAAACGTAGGCTTTCATTACTTCCGCCTGCCCACCATTGCGCTCGCCCTTCTTGTACGCCTGCAGCGCATGCTCCAGATACATGGCATTTTGCCCCGCCAGATTCGGGTACATGGGCATTGAAACCTTCCCTTCCGCCCCGTGGCACGCCATACAACTGGCGGATTTATCCTTGCCCGCTGCCGCATCGCCCGCCGCCATCGCCGGCAAACTGCACAGCCCCAACATCACCACCATTGCGCTCACAAATTTCATCATGCTTCCTCAGTCTATTATTATTTTTTACGCCAATGCAGCCGCCAGGGTTGCTGCCCTTCGGGCACTTGTCCGGCCTCGCTGACAAAAACACCCAGCGCAGCGATAAGCTGGTCATCATAATAGATCAACGGGATACGCTCACGCTGCCACGGAGGAATACCCAACTCCTGCCACAGTTTTTTAATCGGTCGCGAATGGGCGCGCCCAAGGATGCGGTGTTTACCCTGAGCGGTAAAACGAATACTGACTTTTTGCTGGGGTTGCGGCGCACATAGGCAAATCTCGCCCTCCCCACTGACCAGCTCACCCAATCCATCTGGCAGTGTCAGCGAGCTGGCCAATGACCAGTTTAGACAAATTTCACGCAGATCGGCCATCAGTGGCAGCAGAGACAGGCGTCGGCGGAAGCGGCGGAGCTGATATTGTCCCAGTTGCAATTGCGGTTCGGCATCATCGCGGCTAAGCGCCACTTCATCCCATAGCCGCTGCAACTGTTCGCGTGAGGGCATGGTAACGCCAAATAGCGCGATCCAACGGCGCAACAAAGCAAAACGTCGGGCCGGCGAGCACGTCTGCAGACCATCAATCGCCAACGTACGCTCTTCGTCGAGTAGCGAGTGCAGTTGTTCTGCCAGCAGCTCATCCAGTAATTGCTCCTGCTCGGCACACAGGCTGGCGCTACGCGCCGTCGCAGCGGCAAAGTGCGGCCAGCGCTGGTTCAGCAGCGGCAATATCTGCAGGCGCAAAAAATTGCGGTCGAAGCGCGAGTCCTGATTACTGTCGTCGTCAATCCAGCTAAGCTGATGCTGCTGCGCGTAGGCTTCCAACTGCTGGCGGGAGTGACCCAACAGTGGGCGCAGCAGGCTATTCTCCCCCAGCGACGTCTGTGCAGCCATTGCCGACAGGCCCGCCGGGCCGCTGCCACGTTTTAGTGCCAGCAGGAAGGTTTCACATTGGTCGTCAAGGTGTTGCGCGGTAAGCAAGGTTTCACCGGCCAGCAGCGTGGTAGCAAAAGCAGAATAACGTGCTGCCCGGGCTGCGGCTTCGATCCCCCCGTGCTGGCTATCAACCTGCACGTGCTGAACCACCAAGGGTAGCTGCCAGGCAGCGCATTGTTGCTGGCAGTGCGCTACCCATTGGTCGGCAAAAGCACTCAGGCCGTGGTGTACATGTACTGCGCGAAGCTGCAAGTCTGGCAATTGCTGGCGTAACCCCACCAGCAGGTGCAACAGCACGCTGGAATCCAACCCGCCACTGAATGCCACCAGCAAGTGCCGATGTGCGCCCAATTGGCGGGCAAGCTGTGCAGATAATTGATTGCTATTCATTGATTAGGCTTAATAACGTCCAGATAGCTGCACGTTAACCCCCGTCATACTATCAATCAAGCATTAACCGCACGGATATGACGACCGGCCAGCAACCACCACATGGCCAACACTGCCACCACTGCCGCCGTGCATCCCAATGCCCACCAACCAATTTGTGCAAACAGGTGGACATAGGCCTGCGCCGTCGCTCCCGTAGCCGGATCTTCAGCGGTTTGACCGGCGATAATGCCGGCCAGGTAATTGGCTATCGAGCCGGTGGTCAGCATATAAATACCGGTCAGCACCCCGGTAGCGCCGGGGATATTCAGCCGGGTAATCTGCGCCATAGCGACTGGATCGATAAACAGTTCGGCAAGCCCCATCACCGACAGCCCGGCGATCATAAGGCTCATTGACCCTTGGCCATAACGGGCGTTAAGCGCCATCAGGGTAAAACCGACGCCAATCAGCAGCAAACCAAAGGCGAACTTTCCCCAAATGCGCAGGGTGCGACTGCCATTGCCGTTGCCCCGCACCAACCAGGCCAGCATCACACCGCCAAACATCACGGCAAAAGCGTTAACCGACTGGAACAATGCGGTCGGCACCGTCCAGGAAAACCATTGGCGGTCGACAAAGCGATCGATAAACAGACTGATCGAGCTGCCCCCCTGCTGGGCAAAGGCCCAAAACAAGGTGCCCAACAGCATCAACATCACTATCTGCCACAGCCCACGGCGTTGCACCGTGGTGGCCCGGGCCATAATGCGGATCACCATCACTACCGCGGCAGCGCACACCAGCATCAATAATTGGCCGGCCAGGTCGTAAATAAACAGCGCAGTGAAGAACAGCGGCGCCAATAACAACATGGCACTTAGCCATACCCAGTTCGGTACCCGCAGCGTGGTAACGCACATCTGCGCCCGATCTACGCCGCGCGTGTGGCTGAAATGACGGCTGCCGAACAGGAAGATCGTCAACCCGGCCAGCATGCCGATCCCCGCCAGCGCAAAGCCGACGTGCCAGCCGTAGCGTTCGGCCGCCAGCCCACAGGCGATAGGTGCCAGGATCGAGCCGACATTACCGGCGGCATACAGCAGTGAAAAGCCCCCTTCACGGCGCGTGTCCTGCGGTTGATACAACTCGCCCAGCAGGCAACTGATATTGGATTTAAACAGGCCGTAGCCACAGATGATGATCGACAGTGCCAGGTAGAGTGAATGCGTCGAGACGGCGCTCAGGCCGAGTACGATATGGCCCAGCGTCATCAGTACCGCGCCGGCAATGACCGCGACGCGGTTGCCCAGCAGGCGATCGGCAAGCAGGCCGCCGAGGATCGGTGTGACGTAGACCAGGGAAGCGTAGGCGCTATAGAGGCTAATGGCGCGGCTGTCGGAATAACCAAGTTGGTGGGTAAGATAGAGAATAAGTAACGCACGCATGCCGTAAAAGCTGAAATATTCCCAAATTTGTATTGCTACGACATAGTAGATTGCGCGCGGCTGTGAGGGTGTTTTCATGGTTTTCTCCCATCAGTCGGTGAACGACAAAAGGGGAAGCGCAAGCGCCTCCCCCTGTTATTTCACTTATTTATCGTTTTTCAACACCTTCACGGTGTAACGTCCATCCGCCTGGCGATAAGCACCATGGATATCCGTTTCGAAGCCTGGATAATGCGCGCCGATTTCGCACAGCATTTGCAGGAATTCCAGCACCGGACGGCTTTCCTCGGTGAGCATTTCACCCGGCATGACCAACGGAACACCCGGAGGATATGGCAGGATCATGTTGGCATTCACTTTGCCCACCATGTCTTCCAAATAAACCTCTTCCACTTCGCCGTGCAGCTCTTTCTGGAAGGCTTTGAACGGATTCATCACCATCGCCGGCAGCACTTCAAAAGCACGGTACATCAGGTCTGGCAGGTTATGGTGTTTCACCAGATTGTGAATGTTCTGGGCCAGTTCCTGGATGCGCATGTTCTCATAAAACTCTGGTGCTTCTTTGTACAGCGAAGGCAGCATGTTTTTCACCCGCAGGTTCAGATCGAACGAGCGTTTAAAGTCAGTCAGACCGCGCAGCAGGCTGAGAGCTTTGGTTTTGTCGATGCCGATGCTGAACAGGAACAACAGGTTATACGGGCCGGTTTTTTCAACAATGATGCCGTGCTCATCAAGGTATTTAGCAACCAGGCTGGCCGGGATACCGAACGACTCCATTTCGCCGTCTTTGCTCATCCCAGGAGTCAGCATGGTGACCTTGATTGGGTCAAGGTACATATGCTCGTTATCAATACCTTTGAAACCATGCCAGGCGCTGTCGGAACGCAGTGGCCAACATTCCGCTTCATCAATGTGCTCTGGCTGCCAAACGTCAAAGAACCAGCCTTCAGACTCGACGTTCAGACGTTTGATTTCTTTACGGAACTTAATAGCACGTTCAATCGAACCGTTAATCAGACGCTTACCGGCATTGCCTTTCATCATTGCCGCTGCGGTTTCGGTAGAGGCCACGATGCCGTAGTGCGGTGAAGTGGTAGTGTGCATCATGTAGGCTTCATTGAAGGTTTCTTCGTTGATGTCGCCTTTCACGTGGATCATCGAAGCCTGTGAGAACGCCGCCAGCAGTTTATGGGTGGATTGGGTTTCATAAATCACTTTCCCTTCCACGCGGCCACCGCTCATACCGCATTTGCCTTTATAAATCGGGTGGAAATTGGTGTAAGGCACCCAGGCAGAGTCAAAGTGGATGGATTTCACATCCAGCGTGCTCTTGATGAAATCGGTGTTATACAACAGACCGTCGTAGGTCGAATTGGTGATTACCGCGTGTACCGGCCAGGTCGCGTTCGGCGTCTCTTTCACGCGTTTAGCGATAGTGGTGCGAGCAAATTCGCTCTGTGGAATACCACCAAGGATGCCGTAAGCATTACGGGTCGGGCGGAAATAAATCGGCGTAATATCGCTCATCATCATCAGATGGGTCAGCGATTTGTGGCAGTTACGGTCAATCAGCACGGTGCTGCCGGCGGGTGCGGAATACATACCGACAATTTTGTTGGCGGTAGAAGTCCCGTTAGTCACCATATAGCTGCGTTCAGCGTTGAAGACGCGAGCAATATACTCTTCAGCTTCTTTGTGCGGGCCGGAGTGATCCAGCAGTGAACCCAGTTCGGAAACCGAAATAGAAACGTCGGATTTCATCGCGTTCGGGCCAAAGAAATCATAGAACAGGCTGCCGACCGGGCTTTTCTGGAAGGCGGTACCGCCCATATGCCCCGGAGTACAGAAGGTGTATTTACCTTCACGCACGTATTTGAACAGCGCTTTGGTCAGCGGTGGCAGGATGGTGTCAACGTACTCATCGGTGTTTTGTTTGATCTTGTCGGCAATGTCGTTGGCCGCACCGAGCGCATATTCAAAGAAACGCACCTGCATACGCAGATCGTTCAGGCTGACGTCCAGCGTTGAATAGGTGTTGGCAAAGGCATACAGCGGCATGTACTCATTCAATTCGCTGATTTCTTGGCACAGCTCAAGGTTGTATTTATCCCAGTCAAAGATCACCCCGCACAGACGGGCATTATTCTCGATCAGTTTGAGCAGGTCTTCGCGATCGTTAGGGTAGACAATGCGGAAGTTCAGTTTTTCCAACGCGTTGTGCAGTTCGCGGATGGGCTCTTCTTTGAAGTAGACACCCATGTGGTTCATGATAGCAATAACGTTCATAATCATTTCTCCAGGTAATGCGAGCCCCTTGCCATCACGGATGACAATAGTTGTTGCAAGGGGCTGAATTAAGAAGTGGGTCAGTGCGTGCTTAGTGCGCTTTGGCCGTCGAGTTGTTGTCGATGGCTACAGCATTGGCTTTAGCTGTCTGACGGGTATTCATTTTGCGGGCGTAGAACATCAGGATGATCAGGCTGATGATGAAGGTGCCGGCCAGTTCGAACGATTCGGCCCCCATCAGTGCGATGAAGCAGAAACCACAACCCAGAACCGATGCCACCAGGCTCAACAGGTTACGGATGTTGACGCCTTCAAAGCGGATCAGGTCTACGCAAGAGTAGAAGTAAGGCAGCATGGTCAGCAGCACCGCAATACCGGTCAACATCCCGAAGAGATCGGAAGCTTTACCACCGCCGGAGCTCATGGCAGTAATCAGTACCATCAGCGCGGTCATTTTGCAGCTGGCCAACAGCAGGCCTTTTCTAGGAATGCCGTTCTTATCCAGTTCACCGTAAACTTTCGGGAAGTTACCGTCGTTGGCGGCACGGACCCCAGCCTGGCCAACCAGCATCATCCAAGAACCGAGTGAAGTCAGGCAGGCAAAGGCGGTAAAGGCAGAGACCAAAGGTGCGGCCCAGTTACCCATAATGGCAGAGGCACTGACGGCGAACGGTGCGCCGCTGGCAGCCATTTGGCTAGCCGGGAACATACCGCTCATCACCTGAGTGGCCGCAATGTAGATAATCCCGGCCAGCGCGGTACCCAGCATGGTTGCCAGCGGTACGGTGCGTTTCGGGTTTTTCACCATGCCGGTGCTCACGGCGGCAGACTCTACGCCGATGAACGCCCACAGGCACAGCAGAATACTTTTGATTACCGCATGGCTGTCGGTGGTACCAGAAGTGTTCCAGTTAGCGTGATAGGTTGCAGCGTCGAACCAATGCCAGCCGGCAGTCGCGGTCACAATCACCGGGATCAGCACCAACACCAGGCCGAGGGTGGTCAAACGGCTGACCCAGGTCCCGCCGAGCAGGTTAATAAAGGTGAACACCCACAAGATGGCGATACAGGCGATACCTGCCGGCACCGGATTGTTCAGCTCTGGGAAAAAGGTAGAGAGGTAAGAAACTGCGGTAATGCCGATGGCCAAATTACCGATCCAGTTAGCATGGTAATAAAGCACGCCGGTCTGGAAACCAAATGCCGGGGAAATTTCACCGGCGTAAGCAATAGGACCACCCTGCTGTGGGTTTTTGGTGGCCAGACGCGCATAAACATAAGCCAGCGACATAGCACCAATAATGGAGATTACCCATCCCCAGATAGCGATAGAACCGAGACTTGCCAGGTTCGCGGGTAATAAGGCAATGCCGCTCCCCATCATATTACCGGCAACGACACCGGTGCAGGCAATAAGCCCTATTTTCTTGGATGAAGCCATGGTCAGTTTCTCCTGATTTTGATTTCTTATAAGTCTTGGTCGTTATGCAATTTTGCTAATGACCGAACTTGATAGTCAGGATGCTAATCATCGGCGGGAATAAAGTCCTAAAGATAAAGTGATATTACGCTCATGATCATACAAATGATAAATTGAGGTTTTTTATTAACACATCAAGAGATAAATACGCGCTCAAGAAAAGATAAACATCGATTAAAAACAATAAGATAAGCATGTTACCTACAATAACAAATGAGAGTATAAGAGGATAATTCATCAACGCGTGGGGTTATTTTATTTAACAAATAAAACACAACAAATAACACCGCCGAGCAATGATATCGCCCGGCGGCGTGGGTTTATTGAGTTTGTTTATCGGGGTTGTAGTTTTCGAGGTAGGGAACTACGGTGTTGACTGAGGTATGGAAGACGGCATTGCGGATCCAATGCAACGTATTCTCACCCGGGCGCAGATTAAACGCGGTGATATAGGAGTCTGCAGCCAAACGGTTATGACCCTGCATCTCATAAACCTTGCCGAGTAACACATAATTCATCCATGACATCTGCAGCTCGATACCCTTATTTATCGCCTGATAAGCCTCATCGGTTTTCCCCTCCCCCAGCGCCTGTATCGTACGGATTTGCTGAATAATCGGGCTGTCTTTTAATGCCGGCAGCGCATCCAGGCGGGTTATCTCCGTCTCCAGCTGCGTCAGTTGCACGCTGTCAAAAGGTTGATAAGAGTTACGCAGCAAGTCCGCCAGCGCTTTTTCCGCCGCAACATAAATAAAGTCTGGAGATTTTTTAGCCATTTCGCCCAACAGATTGCTGGCATGGGTCAGGGAATCGATATCCCCCTGGATCAGCAGCTGATGCGCCTGATAATACTGCTGCAGGGCCGGGCCGGAGTTGGGCAACAGCTGCATCAGGCGCTGCTGCAAGGGTGCCGGCCATGGCTGATTGAGTGCCACAGACAGACTGCTCAGGAAGTCCTCCTGAATTTTTAGCTGGTTATCCGTAGTCACAAAGTAACGTTTATCCAACATGATCGAGCTGTCCGCATTGTCCACCAGCCGTACCGACAGGAAACATTGCTGCGCGCGATAATGGCGCTGGTTGACGAACTCAATGGTCAGCGATTTACCCGAGCTGCTGGGCCCGGTGTAGTTATAGTTGGTCTGATCGTGCACCAGGAAGGTGGAATAGGTATTCAGCGAATCCGTCACCACTTCGCTCAGGCCGACGACATAGGAAAGTTGCGGCGTCCAGTTACTGCAACTGTTGCCTCCCTGAATGCGGATATCAATATCACGCGGGTTCATCAGCACCGGCATAGTGGATTCCGGAATACGCTGGGACAACGTTGCGATAGCAACAAACACCACACAAGCGCTCAACGCGGTCAGGAAAGCCAACCAGACCCAGAACGGAGATTGACGGTAAAAAGGCGCCTTCGGTTTTGCCGCGGGCATTTTTGCCACGCTGGGTTTTGGCGGTTGATAGTCTATGCCGTCGTCTTCACTGCCATCTTCCGGCTCATGAGTGATGACCGCCAGCCGTGGCGCCGCAGGCAGGGTCGCCTCTTCCCCTTCACACCACATCACCGGCGCAGCCAACTTATAACCACGCTTAGGCACGGTAATAATGTATTCCGGGCTGTTACTGTCCCCGTCTTTCAGGTATTTGCGCAGTTCGGAAATACTCTGGGTCACCACATGATTGGTGACGATGTTGCGCTTCCAAACGTTATCGATCAGCTCATCGCGACTCAACACCACATCCGGGTGTCGGGCGAAATATTGCAGCATATCGATTAAGCGGGGTTCCAACGCCAATTGGCGCCCGTCACGGCTTATTTTGTTGTCTGCGGGAGTAACCAACCACTCACCAACGCGAAAAACAGGTTCTTGCATAGTGAAAATAACTCAAAAGGGGGTACGGCAAGCGCGGGATAATACCATATGAGGGCGTGGCCTGCGTCGATACGCCCCGATTAAGCATTCATACCTCATATAATTCTAGAGGTAGTCCATCAGGATCGCTGAAAAAAGTGAAGCGTGACTGGGTATAAGGATCGACACGCACCGGCTCACAAACCACCCCGGCAGTTTGCAAATGCTGAATGGCCTGCTCAATATCGTCGACGCTGAACGCCAGATGGCGCAGGCCACAGGCTTCCGGGCGGCTGACGCGGGCGGGCGGTGACGGGAATGAAAACAGTTCGATACTGTATTGACCGTTGAGCGCCAAATCCGCCTTCCAGGAATCACGCTCTTCACGATAGAACTCACCCTGCAGGGTGAAACCCAGAATATCGCAGTAAAAACGCTTACTGGCAGCATAATCTGAACCAATGATTGCGATGTGATGTACCTGACGTAGTGCCAACATGGTGCTGCCTCATTATCGGTTTGATGAGGCACGGTATCCGGCGACGCGGGCAACGTCAACGGCAAAAAGCCCCGCAGGATAAGACGGGACTGTCATTCAGGTCTCTGTAACGTAACGGACCGATCAGGCTTTAAGATCAGCCAATGCCGCACCGTAGTTGATGTGCAATACCTGCCCATCCACCACCAGTGCCGGCACGCTCTGTACCCCGGCTTTTTCTGCATCGGCGAGACGCGCCGGCTTTTCACCCAGATGCACCACCTCCACCTGCACATCCTGGCTCAACAGGCCCAACAACTGCTGCTCTGCGCTGACGCAAACCGGGCAACCGGCGTGATAGAAAACGGCCTTAGTCATGATAGTTCTCCTTGGTTATGACTGTTGCGGGCGAAATATGCCCACCCACTTAGTTTCGATTCGAAACCAAATGAACAATAAATCCTCCCTCCTGACTTGTCAATATAGTTTTTAATCGATACTATTTTAACGGCCTAATGAGGAGGACATATTGAGACTGTTTGATTTACTGGAGCGACTGAATAGCCTGCAACGCAGCTGGCTGCGCAACCATGAAGAACTGGATAGCCTGCCACCGGTGCAATTGAGTGCGCTGTATTATCTGGCACGCTGCAACCATTACTCCAACACGCCGATGGCAGTAGCGGAATATCTCGGCCTGACCAAGGGCACGGTATCGCAATCGCTAAAAAAGCTGGAAAGTAATGGAATGATCGCCCGTACTGCGGACGAGAAGGATCGTCGTAGCGTCAGGTTAAAGCTGACCGACAAGTCACGTGCATTGATGGATGCTCTGTTCCCACCGGCCTACTTACAAAATGCGCAGGATGCCATGCAGCAGGACGGTGGGCAGTTGCTGGAACTATTGACGCAGTTACTGCGCCAGTTGCAAAAACAGGATGATAATGTGGCGTTATTCGGCGAATGCCATCGCTGCCGCTATCACCAGCGGCAGGACGGCCAGCCATTTTGTGGGCTGACGCAGGAACCGCTGCCATCAAGCAGCGTAAACCTGATTTGCCGGGAGTTTGCTTAAGCTAGCGGCGCTTTCAGCACCTTCACCAGATAACGTCCGTCCTCGGTCAGTTTCGCACCATGAATATCGGTTTCAAAGCCCGGATAGCGTTCGCCGATCGAGCACAGCATCAGCAGGAAATCGAGTACTGCACGGCTCTCTTCGGTGATCATCTCGCCCGGCATCACCAAAGGTACCCCCGGTGGATAAGGCAGGATCATATTGGCCGCCACCTTGCCAACCAACTGATCCAGTTCGCAGGTTTCTACGTTGCCACGCACCTGTTGCTGGAACATCTGATGCGGCGTCAGCTTCATTTCAGGCAGCACGTCAAACGCCCGTTGCATCAGACCTGGCAGATCGTGCCGGCGGATTAAACTGTGGATCCCAGCAGCTAAATCCTGGATGCGCATATTGCGGTAGAAATCCGGATCTTCCGCAAACAGATCCGGCAGCATGTTCTTCACCCGCAGGTTGAGATCGTAAGCGCGTTTGAAATCGGTCAGACCACGCAGCAGGCTCATCGCCTTGGTTTTATCAATGCCGATGCTGAACAGGAACAGCAGGTTATAAGGCCCGGTTTTTTCTACCACGATACCGCGCTCATCCAGGTACTTCGCCACCAGCGCCGCCGGTATCCCGCTCTCTTCCAGCATGCCCAACTCATTCATGCCCGGCGTCAGGATGGTGACCTTGATTGGATCGAGATACATGTGGTCGCGGTCGGTATTGCCGAAACCGTGCCAGTTATCATCCGGGTTCAGTGGCCAGCACTGCGCCTCGTCGATCTCCTCCGGCTGCCAGATGTCGAAGAACCAGCTATCGCTCTCCCCTCTCAACCGCTGTACCTCACGGCGGAAATGCAATGCACGCTCCACCGAGCGATTAATCAAACGCCGCCCCGGATTACCACGCAGCATCGCCGCCGCGGTTTCCATCGAGGCCACAATGCCGTAATTCGGCGAAGTGGTGGTGTGCATCATATAGGCTTCATTAAAGGTGCTTTCGTCATAGTCACCCTTAATGTGGATCATCGAGGCCTGCGAAAACGCTGCCAGCAATTTGTGCGTAGACTGGGTTTCGTAGATCACCTTGCCGGGGGTGCGCTCACCGCTCATGCCACTCTTGCCGTCGTAAATCGGATGGAAGTTGGTATAGGGCACCCAGGCTGAGTCAAAGTGGATCGAGGGCACGTCCAGCGTCTGTTTGATGTAGTCGGTGTTATACAGTAGACCGTCATAGGTAGAATTGGTGATCACCGCATGTACCGGCCAACTGGCATTAGCCGTCGCAGCGACCCGGCCAGCAATGCTCTCATGGGTAAATTCATGCTGTGGGATGCCACCGAGAATGCCATAGGCGTTACGCAATGGGCGCAGGTAGATCGGGACGATATCGCTCATCATCAGCAAATGGCATAAGGATTTATGGCAGTTGCGATCAATCAATACCGTGCTGCCGGTCGGTGCCGAATACATGCCGACAATTTTGTTGGCGGTGGAGGTGCCGTTGGTCACCAGATAACTCTGTTCTGCGTTAAAGGTACGCGCAATATACTCTTCGGCCTCCAGATGCGGGCCGGTGTGATCCAGCAACGACCCCAGTTCGGTGACCGAAATCGAAACGTCGGCTTTGAGAGTATTGGCACCGAAAAAGTCGTAGAACAAACAGCCGACCGGGCTTTTCTGAAAGGCGGTACCTGCCATGTGCCCTGGGGTACAGAAGGTGTATTTCCCCTCACGCACGTAGTTAAACAGCGCCTTGGTCAAAGGCGGCGTAATAGTATCGATATATTCGTCAGTGTATTGCTGGATGCGCTGGGCAATATCATCCGCCGCATTTAGGGCGTACTCGAAGAAATACAGCGCCATCCGCATTTCATGCAGGCTGACGTCAAAGGTGGAGTGGGTGTTGATAAAGGCATACAACGGCAGATATTCATTTAGCTCATTGATGTCGCTGCACAATTCCAGGCTGTAATCGTCCCAGTCAAAAATCACTCCGCAAATGCGCGCGTTGGCCTCGATCAGCTTTAACAGGTCACCGCTATTTTTCGGATACACCAGTTGGAAATCCATTGCAGTCAGTGCGGTGTGAAGCTCGCGGATCGGTTCGTCTTTGTAATAAACGCCCGCTGGGCTCATGATCGCGATGATATTCAACGGCTGCTCCTGTCAGTTAACCAGCAATCGTCTATAACAACATGAAAACCCCGGACTGTGTACCCCAAAAACCCCCTTTTCATCGGCCAAAAAAAACCGCCCGGAGGCGGTTTCTTGCAATACATGATAAAACTCAGCAGTAGCCGTAGTTCATCAGGCGTTGGTAACGACGGTTGCGCAACTCTTCGTTGTTCAGGCCGTCGAGATCTTTCAGGTCAGCCAACAGCTGCGCTTTCAGCGAGGCTGCCATCGCCGGCACGTCACGGTGAGCAGAACCCAAAGGCTCCGGGATCACCGAGTCGATCAGCTTCAGTTCTTTCAGACGCGGCGCGGTAATGCCCATCGCTTCTGCAGCCAGAGGAGCCTTGTCGGCGCTCTTCCACAGAATGGAGGCACAGCCTTCCGGTGAGATCACCGAGTAGGTGCTGTACTGCAGCATATTCACTTTGTCGCCAACGCCGATAGCCAATGCACCGCCAGAACCGCCTTCGCCGATCACGGTGCAGATCACCGGGATATTCAGGCGAGACATTTCACGCAGGTTATGGGCAATCGCTTCTGACTGGCCGCGTTCTTCCGCGCCCACACCCGGGTATGCCCCTGGAGTGTCGATGAAAGTGATCAACGGCAGTTTGAAGCGAGAAGCCATTTCCATCAGGCGCAACGCTTTGCGATAGCCTTCCGGTGCCGGCATGCCGAAGTTACGGCGGATTTTCTCTTTGGTTTCGCGGCCTTTCTGATGACCAATGATCATCACCGGGCGGCCATCCAGACGAGCAATACCACCGACAATCGCTTTGTCATCAGCATAAGCACGATCGCCTGCCAGTTCTTCGAAGTCGGTGAAGATGTGTTTGATATAATCCAGGGTATAAGGACGGCGTGGGTGGCGTGCCAATTGGGCAACTTGCCAAGCCCCAAGATCGGAAAAAATCTTGCGCGTCAGCTCAACGCTCTTTTCACGAAGGCGCTGAACCTCTTCGTCCAGATTAATATCTAATTTTTCGTCTTGACGGCTGACTGCAGTCAGCGAGTCAATTTTCGCTTCCAGCTCTGCAATCGGCTGTTCAAAATCAAGAAAATTCAGACTCATAGCATTCCTATTTTAGTCAAATTCCAGTTCCACCTGCTCATTACCTACCAAAGTCCGCAAATCTATCAATAAGCGGTCGGTGGGCGTCACGCGCCAGGTTGCGCCAAAACGCAGCTTGGCCCGCGCATCTTCCCGTTGATAGTAAAGATGCACTGGAATCGTCCCCGAGCGATGGGGTTCCAAAGACTGACGGAGACGGTTCAAAAGCTGGTCATCAATTTGCCTGTCCGTCAGCGAGATAGCAAGTCCGCGAGCGTATTTTTCACGGGCTTCACTGATGTCCATTAGCTCGCGGGCAGTCATTTTAAGCCCACCGCTAAAGTCATCAAAGCTGACCTGTCCACTGGCGATCAGGATACGGTCTTTTTCCAATAAATGCTGGTATTTTTCTAACGCATCGGTGAATAACATCACTTCCAGACGGCCTGAACGGTCATCCAGCGTACAAATTCCGATGCGATTACCGCGCTTGGTGACCATAACCCGTGAGGCGATCACCAGCCCAACGGCGGTCGTCATCTTGCCCCGATCCGTCGGGTGCATATCTTTCAAACGCTGGCCACCGGCATAGCGTTCGATTTCCTTCAGGTACTGGGTGATCGGGTGGCCGGTGAGGTACAACCCCAGGGTTTCCCGTTCACCATCCAGCACCACCTGCTCCTGCCAGAGGGGCACGTTGGCGTAGGATTGCTCCACCTGCTCTGGCGCTTCCGCCAGTACGCCAAACATGTCCACCTGGCCAATCGCTTCGGCTTTGGCATGCTGATCGGCCGCTTTCAGGGCGTCGCCCAATGAATTCATCAGTGCGGCACGGTGCGGCCCAAGGCGGTCGAATGCCCCGGACATGATCAGTTTTTCCAGAATACGGCGGTTCAGTTTTTTGATATCAGAGCGTGCACAGAGATCAAACAGGTCTTTGAAATAGCCCTGCTCGCCACTGTTACGCGCTTCAAGAATGGCTTCAATCGGCCCTTCCCCGACGCCTTTGATTGCGCCGATGCCGTAAACGATCTCACCTTCGTCGTTAACATGGAAATGATACTGGCCGCTGTTGATGTCCGGCGGCAGGATTTTCAGGCCCATACGCCAGCATTCATCCACCAGCCCCACCACCTTATCGGTGTTGTCCATATCGGCAGTCATTACCGCCGCCATAAACTCGGCCGGATAGTGCGCCTTCAGCCACAACGTCTGGTATGACACCAGCGCATAGGCGGCGGAGTGCGATTTGTTGAAGCCGTAACCGGCGAATTTCTCCACCAGGTCAAAGATTTTTACCGACAGTTCGCCGTCGATGCCGCGTGATTTTGCCCCGTCCTCGAAACCGCCGCGCTGCTTGGCCATCTCAACCGGGTTCTTTTTACCCATCGCACGACGCAACATGTCCGCGCCGCCCAGCGAATAACCGGCCAGTACCTGGGCAATCTGCATCACCTGTTCCTGATACAGGATGATGCCGTAGGTAGGCTCCAGCACCGGTTTAAGCGACTCATGCTGCCACTGAATATCCGGATAGGAAATCTCTTCACGTCCGTGTTTACGGTCAATAAAGTTATCTACCATGCCTGACTGCAGCGGCCCTGGGCGGAACAACGCCACCAGTGCGATCATATCTTCGAAACAGTCGGGCTTCAGGCGTTTGATCAGGTCTTTCATGCCGCGTGATTCGAGCTGGAAGACCGCCGTGGTCTCCGAACGCTGCAGCATGTCGAAGCTTTTCTTGTCCTCGAGCGGAATGGCGGCGATATCGATCGGTTCCAGCCCGGTTTTCGCACGGCGGGCGTTGATCATCGCCAACGCCCAGTCGATGATGGTCAGGGTTCGCAGACCCAGGAAGTCAAACTTCACCAGCCCGGCGTATTCCACATCGTTCTTGTCAAACTGGGTTACCGGATGCTGGCCTTCAGCGTCGCAATACAGCGGGGCAAAGTCAGTGATTTTGGTCGGTGCGATCACCACACCACCGGCGTGCTTACCGGCGTTACGCGTCACCCCTTCCAGCTTGCGCGCCATGTCGATCAGCGCTTTGACTTCCTCATCGGCCTCGTAGATCTCCGGCAGTTGCGGCTCGGCAGCAAAGGCTTTTTCCAGCGTCATGCCCGGATCGGGCGGCACCAGCTTGGAGATGCGATCAACGAAGCCATACGGGTGACCCAGTACACGGCCCACGTCGCGAATAACCGCTTTCGCCGCCATGGTACCGAAGGTAATGATCTGCGATACCGCCTCACGGCCGTACATCTCCGCGACGTGCTCAATCACCAGATCGCGTTTTTCCATGCAGAAGTCGACGTCGAAGTCAGGCATCGAAACACGTTCCGGGTTAAGGAAACGTTCGAACAGCAGGTCAAATTCCAGCGGGTCAAGATCGGTGATTTTCAGCGCATAGGCCACCAATGAACCGGCACCAGATCCACGCCCCGGCCCCACCGGCACGTCGTTGTCCTTCGACCACTGGATGAACTCCATCACGATCAGGAAGTAACCCGGGAAGCCCATCTGGTTGATCACTTTCAGCTCAATATCCAGACGTTCGTCGTATTCAGGGCGGCGCTCAGCACGCACCTGCGGATCCGGGAACAGGAACTCCAGGCGATCTTCCAGCCCTTCCTTCGACTTAAGGACCAGGAAATCCTCGGTGGTCATCTCACCGGTTGGGAACTGCGGCAGGAAGTACTCGCCAAGGCGGATCGTCACGTTACAACGTTTGGCGATCTCTACGCTGTTGAGTAACGCCTCCGGGATGTCGGCAAACAGCTCGCACATCTCGTCTTCGTTACGCATGTATTGTTGCGGAGTATAGTTACGCGGACGCTTGGGGTCGTCTAACGTGAAGCCGTCGTGGATGGCTACGCGGATCTCATGGGCATCGAAGTCATCCGCTACCAGAAAACGCACATCGTTAGTGGCCACCACCGGCAGCCCACGTTCCGTCGCCAGCGCCACCGCAGCATGCAGGTAGTTTTCTTCGTCCGGCCGACCGGTGCGGATCAGTTCGAGATAATAACTGTCGGGGAAGTACTGCTGGTAGAACTCCAGGCACTGCTCCACCTGCGGCTGGTTGCCACGCAGCAGAAACTTGCCGACGTCGCCCAGACGGGCACCAGAGAGCAGAATGAGCCCTTCACGGTGTTCAATCAGCCAGTCACGGTCGATGATCGGACCGGCGGCGCCGTAACCACGCTGATAGGCGCGGGAAATCAGCAACGTCAGGTTTTGGTAACCTTCATTATTGGCGGCCAGTACGGTGAGCTGTGCCAGCTCATCGCCCAACACTTCGCTTTGCACATGAAAATCTGCGCCGATGATCGGTTTTATCCCGGCGCCGTGCGCGCTGCCATAGAACTTCACCAGACCACACAGGTTGGTAAAGTCGGTAATTGCCAAAGCAGGCATGGCTAACGCGGCGGCTCTTTTCACCAACGGTCCGATCTTGGCTAATCCATCAATCATGGAGTAGTCACTATGAACGCGCAGGTGAATAAAACGAGGTTCGGCCATATCCAGATACCTGAATCTAGGGGCTCAGCGAACTGAACCCGGGTTAACTCTATCGCGTGCCTGGCCCGGATAAGGCCGGCAGATTACAGCGCCAGCACCCTTCTGACCGGGGCAAAGCTGCGGCGATGATGTTCGGTCGCACCCAGCGCGGCCAGCCGCTCCAGATGGAAAGCGGTTGGGTAGCCTTTATGCTGCGCAAAACCGTAGTCCGGGAATTCCCGATCCAGCTCGGTCATTTCGCGGTCACGCGTTACCTTCGCCAGAATGGACGCGGCGCTGATTTCCGCCACGCGGCTATCGCCTTTCACCACCGCCTGCGAACGCATCGGCAATTTCGGGCAGCGGTTACCGTCAATCAATACCATGTCCGGCGCGATATGCAATCCAGCAACTGCACGCTGCATCGCCAACATAGTGGCATGCAGAATGTTCAGTTGGTCAATCTCGTCCGGCTCGGCGCGCCCCAAACTCCAGGACAGGGCCTTCTCGGTAATTTCGTCATACAGCGCCAGGCGGCGTTTTTCACTGAGTTTTTTCGAATCCGCCAGCCCTACGATTGGTCGTGCAGGATCGAGGATCACTGCAGCGGTCACAACCGCGCCCACCAAAGGGCCACGGCCAACTTCGTCCACGCCGGCAATCAGCGTGGCGACAGGATAGATGAAAGGTTCAATCATGCTTTTGCCAGCTCCAACACAGCCTGAGCGGCCTGTTCATCGGCACCACAACGGATGCTTTGGTGCAAATTAAGGAAAGTCTGTTTCAGTTCGTCAGTTTGCGGACTAGCTTCCAGCAGCGGCATGACCGACGCCGCCAACTTGTCCGGCACGCAATCGTGCTGCAACAGTTCGGTGACGATTTCACGACCGGCCAGCAGGTTTGGCAGTGAGACATAAGGCGTCTTCACCAACCGTTGCGCTATCCAGAAGGTGAACGGCTTCATGCGGTAACCCACTACCATCGGGCACTTGGCCAGCATGCACTCCAGCGCGGCAGTGCCGGAGGCCAGCAATGCGGCGTCGCTGGCGATCATCGCCTCGCGCCCCTGACCGTTGAGCAAGTGAACCCTTAACTCTGGCGCCACTTCAGCCTTGATGCGTTCGAACTGTTCGCGTCGCTTGGCGTTAACCAGCGGCACCACCAGTTCCAGCTCCGGATAGCGGGTACGCAGCAGCTGGGCCGTTTTCAGGAAATCGGCGCTTAGCATTTCGACTTCCGCACCGCGGCTGCCCGGCAACAGGGCCAGACAACGTGCATCCGGGGCGATGCCCAGCGTGGCGCGCGCAGCCAGTTTATCCGGTTGCAGCGGCATGGCGTCGGCCATGGTGTGGCCGATAAACCGACAGGGAACGTTGAAACGATCGTAAAACGCTTTTTCGAAAGGGAGAAACGCCAGCACCAGATCGGTGGCTTTGCCTATTTTGAAAACGCGCTTTTGACGCCAGGCCCAAACGGACGGGCTGACATAGTGAATAGTGCGGATGCCGCGCTGTTTCAGGCGACCTTCCAGGGTGATATTGAAGTCCGGCGCGTCGATACCCACAAACACGTCCGGCTTCAGTTCGCTGAACCGGCGGGTCAGATCCTTGCGGATCTTTAACAGACGTGGCAGGCGCTCAAGCACCTCGACCACGCCCATTACCGCCAGTTCTTCCATTTCGTACCAGGTTTCGCAGCCTTCAGCCTGCATCAGCGGGCCGGCGACGCCAACAAAACGCGCGTCGGGGATCTGCGCCTTGAGCGCGCGGATTAAACCGGCGCCAAGAATATCACCGGAAGTTTCTCCGGCGACCAATCCGATGGTCAATGGGCGATTTTGCATAGGTCAGCGAATAATACCACGGGTGGAACGACCAAAGAAATCAAGGAACTGCTGCACCACCGGCTGTTCTTTCGCCAGGGTTTCGATTTCTGTTTTCGCTTCATCCAGCGTTTTCTCGCTGCGATAAAGAATTTTGTAGGCGTTACGAATGGCCTGCATTTCATCTTTATCAAAACCACGACGCTTCAGGCCAACGGCGTTAACACCGAATGGCGTGGCGTGGTTACCCTGCGCGATGACAAAAGGAGGCACGTCTTGGGCAACACCGGAACAACCGCCCACCATCACGTGAGTACCGATAATGCAGAACTGATGGATAGCCGTCATACCACCGATAATGGCATGATCATCAATTTCCACATGGCCGGCCAGCGTGGCGTTGTTTGCCAAAATACAGGAGTTACCCACCACACAGTCGTGCGCAACATGCACGTTGACCATCAGCAGGTTATCATTACCTACTTTGGTCAAACCGGTGCCCTGCGCTGTGCCGCGATGAATGGTGACGCTTTCGCGGATGCGATTGCGATCGCCAATCTCGACACGCGTCGGTTCACCCGCGTATTTCAGATCCTGATTCACTTCACCAATAGAGGCGAACTGATAGATCTGATTGTCGCGGCCGATTTTGGTCAAGCCATTCACCACAATGTGAGACTTCAGTACCGTGCCTTCGCCGATTTCCACCTGGGAGCCGACGTAGCAGAAGGGACCGATGTGCGCACCAGCGCCGATAACGGCGCCTTCTTCAATAATCGCGCTAGGATGGATAAAGGCGGTTTTGTCGATCACGGATTAGGCCTCCCGGCTGCGCGCACACATCATGGTTGCTTCGCAGACAATTTTGCCGTCGACGGTTGCCACGCCTTTAAAGCGCGTCAGACCACGACGAGTTTTCTCAAAGGTGACTTCCATGATCATTTGATCACCAGGCACTACCGGACGTTTGAAGCGGGCTTCGTCGATACCGGCAAAGTAATACAACTCGCCCGGTTCCAGTTTGCCGACGCTTTTAAACGCCAGAATACCGGTGGCTTGAGCCATGGCTTCCAGAATCAATACGCCTGGGAAAATCGGCTTACCAGGGAAGTGTCCCTGGAAAAACGGCTCATTTACGGATACGTTCTTCACCGCACGCAGGAATTTGTGCTCCTCAAACTCGAGGACGCGATCGACCAGCAAGAACGGGTAACGGTGAGGAAGCAACTCTAAAATTTCTGCAATATCCAGAGTATGAGTGTCAGTAGTCAAAATACTCTTCCTGTCTCTAAAAACTGATGGCATCAACAACACGGCCTGCGCTGCCCCCAATAAGGAGGAAGTCATGCAGGCCGCAAATTAACAACTCTTTGCGCTTTTGGTCTCATGACCAACGCGTTTCGTTTTGTACCCAGCGAGGCGGGCGGTAGTGATTAGTCTTTTCCGACTTTTCGTTCGACAGCTTTTAAGCGCTTGCTAATCTCATCGATATTCATCACCAACGCAGCGGTTTTACGCCAAACTTTGTTGGGTTGTAACGGAATGCCCGAAGAGTATACCCCAGGTTCGGTGATTGGTCGCATAACCATTCCCATTCCGGTGACAACAACTTTGTCGGCGATCTCCATGTGACCGTTGATCACGCTGGCTCCGCCGATCTGGCAATAGCGGCCAATCTTCAGGCTACCCGCCATGATCACACCGCCGGCAACGGCAGTATTGTCGCCAATCACCACGTTATGTGCAATCTGACATTGGTTGTCGATGATAACACCATTCCCGATCTGGGTGTTATCCAACGCGCCACGGTCAATGGTGGTGCAAGCGCCAATCTCGACGCGATCGCCGATGATTACCGTGCCCAGCTGAGGGATTTTAATCCACTCGCCACGTTCGTTAGCATAGCCGAAACCATCAGCACCAATCACAGTACCTGATTGGATCAGGCAGCGCTGACCGATCTCGACTTCATGATAAATAGTTACGTTTGCCCACAGACGCGTACCCGCGCCAATGCGTGCCAGTTTGCCGATAAAACAGCCAGGACCGATAACCACGTTATCGCCCAGAACGGCGCCAGACTCGATCACCGCATTAGCACCAATGGCCACATTTTGTCCCAGAGTGGCTGCAGGTGAGATAACCGCGCTTGGGGCGATATCCTGAGCCGGAGACGGCGTGGTGTCCATCAGTTGCGCCATGCGCGCGTAAGTCAGGTAAGGGTTTTTAACCACCAGCGCCGCAGAACGACAGTGTGGTAAATCCGCCTCGGTAAGCACTACTGCGCTTGCCAGGCAGGAGGACAGCTGCTCTTGATAGCGGCTGTTTGACAAAAACGTGATTTGGCCAGCCTGTGCCGAATGCATTGAAGCAATGCCGGTGATGACGAGATCGCCATCACCGTGCAATTGTGCATCCAACTGCTGCGCTAGATCAGCCAGTCGAATTGAAGGCATGTGTTATTTAACCTGTTTCAGCACGTCAGCAGTGATGTCTTTAGAAGTCCCTGCGTAGGCAACTGCGTTAGCATCGATGACTACGTCGTAGCCTTCTTTGCTGGCAACAGATTTCACAGCGTCCTGAATACGGCTCAGGATTTTGTTACGCTCTTCCATCTGACGGCGACGGTTGTCCTGCTCAAAAGCCTGTGCTTTCTGAGAGAACTGCTCGCGCTGTGCCATTACGTCTTTTTCCGCCTTGCTGCGATCGCTGGCTTTCATGGTAGCGCCATCACGCTGCAAACGTTGCATTTTGGTCTGAAGGCTACGCTCCATGTTCTGAAGCTCACCCGCACGGCCTTTAAACTCGTTTTCCAGCTGTTTAGCTACGGCTTCACGAGCCGGCAACTGTTGGAAAATGCTGGAGACGTTAACTACAGCGATCTTATCTGCTGCCTGAACGCCAGCTGAAGCAGCCATTGCTAAACCGAGGCCTGCGGCACACAACCACTTTTTCACTATAAACTCCTTACCATCACCCATTTGTGTCATATGACACTGAAGTACACAATCTGCCAGACTTATCCCGCAAAACAATGAGAATCATCTCTCTGTGCTTTATCGGGCGCCTGGCATTTGCGATTCTTAATAACTGCTATGCCCAGAAGCGGGACCTGTTACCAGGTCTTGCCAATGTTAAACTGGAACTGTTCGGACTTGTCGCCTTCGTATTTCTTGATCGGGTTGGCATAGGAGAACACCAACGGACCCAAAGGTGACATCCACTGCAAGGCGATACCGGCAGAAACGCGGATATTGCTCGCTTTACTGTAGTCCGGAATATCGTACATGCTGGTCTGAGCGTCATTCTTCCAGTTGGTATCCCATACCGTACCCGCATCCATGAACAAGGAAGTACGCACTGAGTTGGCGTATTTCTCGCTGATAAATGGCGTTGGTGTGATCAGCTCCATACTGGCAACGGCCATGGCGTTACCGCCCACCGCATCGTCCGAACTACACACGGCTGCACCATTGGTACAGGTATACGAGTTGGAATTGTAGTACGCCGCTTTCGGGCCAATGGTGTTGGAACCGAAACCACGCACGGTGCTCGAGCCGCCGGCGTAGAAGTTCTCGTAGAACGGCATTTCTTTGCCGCCCAGACCATCGGCATAACCCAGACGACCACGACCCAACAGTACCCAGGTGTGGTCATCGTTGATTGGGACGTATTGCACGCTGTCCAGCGTCATTTTGTAGTATTCGTTATCCGACCCCGGAATGGTGACTTTACCATTCAGCGTTGTACGGTTACCCGAGGTTGGGAAATAGCCCCGGTCAAGGTTGTTATAGGTCCAACCCAGGTTCAGCGTGAAGTCATCGGCAGAATAACTGGCCCGATCGGTCTTGTTCGGATCCAGACCCATCGAGTCCAGATAACGCCACATGGCAACCTGCGGCTGCATGTTAGACAAGCCGTTATGCACGTAACCCAAGCCGGTGCGCAACGAGTTGTTTTCGTTGATCGGGAAGCCTAGGGTGCCGTCGATACCGTAACTCTTGTTGGTATAATCGGACAGGTCCGCGTCATCGGCTTTAAAGTCGTTGTAGAAGATACGGCCCCCCAAACTCACACCGTCAACGGTGAAGTACGGGTTGGTTACCGACAGCTCGGTGTAAGTCTGGTAGTCGTTCTTGGTCCCGCTGATGCCGACGGAATAGCCGGTCCCCAGCCAGTTGTCCTGCTGAACGCCCGCCTGGAAGCTTACGCCGCTCTCGGTGCCGTAGCCGACGCCGAAGTTGAAGGTACCGGTGTTACGCTCTTTCACCTTGTAGGTGACGTCAACCTGATCCGCAGTACCCGGAACGCGCTGGGTTTCCACATCTACCGTTTCAAAATAACCCAAACGGTTCAGACGCTCTTTACCCTGCTCAACCTGAGCGTTGCCCAGCCACGCACCTTCCATCTGACGCATTTCACGGCGCAGTACGGAATCTTTACTGGTGTCGTTGCCTTCAAACTTGATGCGACGCACATAGAAACGGTTGCCCGCATCAATGTTCACATGCAACTTCACGGTTTTATCCGCGTCGTTGATTTCAGGCTGGGTAGAAACACGCGGGTAGGCGTAACCATAACGGCCCAACATCGTTTTGACGTTGTCTTCCATCTTGGTCACTTTACTGCCGTTATACAGCTCACCTGGCTCAATCTTGGTCAACTGGGCAACTTCCGCCGAGTGGCCGGCCAGATTGCCGTTTACCACCACGTCGGTGAGCTTGTACTGCTCGCCTTCAGTGATATTGACGGTGATGTAAATGCCTTTTTTGTCCGGCGTCAGACTGACCTGAGTCGAATCAATATTGAAACGTGCATAGCCGCGGTCCAGATAGAAACTGCGCAGGGTTTCGAGGTCACCCGCCAGCTTTTGTTTCTGGTATTTGCGATCGCCAACCACGTTCCACCATGGCACTTCATCACGCAGTTGGAAGCGTGAGATCAGTTCATCATTGGTGAAGGCATGGTTGCCGACAATGTTGATTTGTTGAATCTTGGCGGAAACCCCTTCCGTGAACACCAGTTTCAGGTCGACACGGTTACGCGGCAACGGCGTGACTACGGCTTTCACCGAGGCACTGTATTTACCGACGCTGTAGTAGAAGTCTTCCAGCCCTTTTTCAATGCTGGATATGGTGGTGCGATCGAGCGCTTCGCCAACCCGAACGCCAGAGGCCTCCAGGTTTTGCTTGAGCATGTCATCTTTCACCGACTTGTTGCCGGAGAAAGTGATGCTGGCAATGGTAGGGCGTTCCTTAACCTGAACAATCAGCGTAGTACCATCGCGCAGCACGCGAACGTCCTCGAAGTTGCCAGTGGCAAACAAGGCACGGATGGTATTACTGATATCATCGTCAGTGACGGTATCGCCTACGCGAACCGGCATGTTGAGTAACGCCGCACCGACGGCGACTCGCTGCAGGCCTTCGAAATGAATATCCTTCACTACGAACCCGTCTGCACCGTATACGGTGGCGCTGCCAAACAGCAGCGACGCTATGAGCAACTTTTTCATCGCCATCGTTGTTATGCGTTCTTCCTAACCTATCCCCGCCCCTAAAGACGAGAAAAATCATTGAAAAGTGCAAGACCCATTAAAAGCACCAACACGATCGAACCTATGCGGTAACTGTAGTCCTGTACTCGCTCGGAAACCGGCCCACCCTTCAGCTTTTCTATCGCCAGGAAGAGGAGATGCCCACCATCTAACACCGGTAATGGGAACAGGTTGATGATACCCAGGTTGACACTGATCAACGCCAGGAACATCAGATAATACACAAACCCGACCCCAGCTGACGCCCCTGCTCCCTGTGCAATCGAAATCGGGCCACTCAGGTTGTTCAGCTTTACATCACCGGTTATTAATTTACCCAGCATTTTGACCGTAAGGCTCATAAGCTGCCAGGTCTTGTCCCCAGCCTGATACAGCGCCGGGAAAGGTCCATACTGGCGAATCGTCTTATATTCGTCCGGCAGCGGCAGCACTTTCGGAATGATGCCTGCAAAACCCACCGATTTGTCTTTTCCCACCGGCTTTGTATCCGGTATCAGCGTCAAAGACAAGGGGGCGCCGTTTCTTTCGATCTCTAAAACCAGCGGTTGCCCAGGGCCGTTATGGATCCGTTTAACCAACGTTTGCCAACGACCCAATAGCTGACCATCGACTTTAACGATCCTGTCCCCCGCTTGTAAACCTGCCTTTTGCGCTGCCGAGTTCGGCTGCACTTCGGCAAGGACAGATTCTATCTGTGGGCCGCGAGGAATAATACCCAGCGCCACCACGGGATCCTGTTTGTCCGGCTCAAAATTCCACTGGCGCAAATCCAGGGTTTTAGTCACCACCCGAGAACTGCCAAACGGCGCGATACCCACTTCGGTTTCTGCGTCGCCAATCTTCGCCACCAGAGCCAGACGAACTGATTCCCAATCAGGCGTTTCGATGCCATCTACGGACTTAAGTTCCATTCCTGGCGAAATTTCAGCGTTGGCCGCTATCGATTGGGGCGCGATTTCACCGATCACAGGACGGAAGCTGGGAACGCCGATAATGAAGACCAGCCAGTAAGCAAGGATAGCAAACAGGAAATTGGCGATAGGACCGGCACTGATGATAGCGGCGCGCTGCCAAACGGTTTTGTTGTTAAACGCCTGATGGCGGAGTTCCGGTGCAACCGAATCAACCCGCTCATCGAGCATCTTTACATAGCCGCCAAGCGGGATCAGGGCAATGACGTATTCCGTGCCCTGACGGTCGGTGCGGCGCCATAAGGCGCGGCCAAAACCGATGGAGAAGCGTTCTACACGGACGCCGCAGCGACGGGCGACCCAAAAGTGCCCGAACTCGTGCACGGTGATTAAAACACCGAGCGCAACAAGAAATGCGACTAAGTTCCAGAGCACGCTAACCATAATCCCTTCACTCCCCGCCATTGACGGATTAAAACACTAACAGCATCAGGCAGGCAAATACAGGCACTGCTGCGGTCAGGCTATCGATACGATCCAGTATGCCGCCATGACCCGGTATCAAATGACCACTGTCTTTGATACCCGCTTCGCGTTTGAACATGCTCTCGGTAAGATCGCCCAGCACGGAAGCCAGCACGGCAATCACCGAACAAATCAGTAAGGTCGTCGGCACCACATTCAGCGGAGCGTACCGGCCAAACAGCCAGGATATCAGGGCTGAAGTAATCAGGCCACCAATCAGCCCCTCCCAGGTTTTCCCCGGAGAAACTTTCGGCGCCAGCTTGTGCTTGCCAAACAGTTTGCCGAACATGTAGGCGCCGGAATCTGCCCCCCAAACCAGTAACATCACATACAGCAGCCACCAGGCGCCGGTGAAGTGGTTCTGTTCATAGCCGAACTGGCGCAACGACAGCATGCCCCAGAAGAACGGCACTATGGTCAGCAGACCGAAAACCAGACGTATCGGGCGTGAGTTACGCCACAGTGCAGCCGAGCCGGGATAAAACAGCACCAGCAACAGCGCTACCAGCCACCAGGCCAGTGACAACCACAGCGGCCCGCCGACCTGAAGCAGATGGACCGACTGGTGATAGGCCGGAATGCTGAGCAACATCAACGCCAGCAGGAAGCCGCACAGTATCGCCAACCAGATGCGCTGCGAGCGGGAGGTAAAACCGGCCAGTTGGCCCCACTCCCAGGCCGCTAACATGCACACCACGAGTGTTACCAGGGCAAAGCCCACCGGCGGCAGCAAAAACAGCGCCGCGATAACAATCGGAATTAAAATCAGAGCAGTTATGAGGCGATACTTCAGCAAAAGTTCCCCCTAGGACGCATCGGCGCCGATAGGTGTTGTTCCCCCGAAGCGACGCTCGCGTTGTGCAAATGCATTCAGCGCACCTTCAAAGACAAGTTCATCAAAATCAGGCCAGAGTACATCAGTAAAGTAAAGTTCGGCGTAAGCAATTTGCCACAGCAAGAAGTTACTGATGCGGTGTTCTCCACCAGTGCGGATCACCAGATCCACCGGTGACAGATCGTTCATACAGACCCGCTCACCCAGTAATTCTTCGCTAATTTGATCCGGACGCAGTGAACCATCCTTCACCTGCTCAGCCAGTTCCCTTACTCCCTGAATAATATCCCAACGGCCGCCATAGTTGGCAGCGATGTTGAGCGTCAGGCCATCGTTATTTTCTGTCAGTTGCTCAGAGCGACGGATCCGCTCCTGCAAACGCGCGCTGAAACGGCTGATGTCGCCGATCACTCGCAATCTGACGTTATGTTTATGCAGGCTTTTTACTTCACTGTCCAAGGCGCGGACAAAAAGCTCCATTAGGGCGGAGACTTCCTGCACCGGACGGTTCCAGTTCTCGCTGCTGAAGGCATAAAGCGTGAGTGCATCCAAATGGTTGTTGGCGGCGAAACTGACCGCACGACGTACCGATTTCACCCCTGCTTTATGACCGAAGACACGTAACTTACCCTGACGTTTAGCCCAGCGCCCATTGCCGTCCATAATAATGGCGACATGCCGTGGCCCCAGAGTGGACAGATTAGCCTCTTGTTGATTTGCGGACGACATAACTCGTACTTATTTCCTCAATAGAAATACAACTGCCCTTCCGGAACATCAGGCCCTTACGCGCAAAAAAAGCCGTGTGCCCGACACGGCTTTTCAGTCTGCCCTGCGACAGCCGGTAATCTGCGCTGCGCTATCGGCATTCGAGATGTCAATCAGGCCATAATTCAACGGTATAACCGCTGAAAGGTGGCGCAGACTATACCACCTCAGCAAGGCCTGAACAAACGGCCCCACTGCGGCACGCGTAATTTGCGAACAAAATAGGATAATTGCCGGTATCAGTTACACAGTGATTTAACCAATCCAACCGCAACCTCACGTGCCTGACGATCTATTTCTAAGACCGCATCAATGCAGGACGGTTCCTGCAGTGACAGCCGTTCGACGACTTTTTGGTTCACTGCCGCGATATCGGTAAAGCGAATCTGTTCCTGCAGGAAAGCCGCCACGGCCACTTCGTTAGCCGCGTTCAGCGCGGTGGTTGCCGCCTGCCCCGCATCAAAGGCCTCAATCGCCAGATACAGGCAAGGGTAACGCTCCCGCTCCGGTTCGGCAAAGGTCAGCGACCCGATGCGGCAGAAATCCAGCGCTTCCACACCGGAATTGACCCGCTGCGGGTAAGCCATCGCATGGGCGATTGGCGTACGCATATCCGGCGTGCCCAACTGGGCCAACACGCTGCCGTCGGTGTAACGCACCATAGAGTGGATCACCGACTGCGGATGCAGAATCACTTCCATTTGTTCGGCCGAGGCGTTAAACAGCCAACGGGCCTCGATATATTCCAGTCCTTTGTTCATCATGGTGGCGGAGTCTACCGAGATCTTGCGCCCCATCGACCAATTTGGATGGGCACAGGCCTGATCCGGCGTCATCGTGGCAAACTGATCCAGCGGCGTGGTACGGAACGGGCCGCCGGAACCGGTAAGCACAATGCGCGACACACCATGACTTTCTAATGAAGAGTATCCCAACTGACGCTGAATGCTCTCAGGCAAACTCTGAAAAATGGCGTTATGTTCGCTGTCCAGCGGCAGTAATTGCGTCTTGCTTTGCTGCACCGCGTCCATAAACAGACGCCCGCAGGTCACCAGCGACTCTTTGTTCGCCAGCAGTACCTGCTTACCGGCACGGATGGCCGCCAGCGTAGGCAGTAGGCCGGCAGCGCCAACAATGGCTGCCGTAACCTGATCGACGTCGTCCAGTGCCGCCAACTCACAGGCGGCCTGCTCGCCCGCCATCACCTCGGTGGCAATACCGTTTTCCGCCAGCACAGTACGCAGTTCACGCGCTGCGCCTTCGTCGGCCATCGCGGCATATGCCGGGCGAAACTCTATGCACTGTTGCGCCATGACCGCGACATTGCGGCCGGCAACCAGCGCTTTAATCGCAAAACGGTCGGGATTTTCCCTGACCACGGCCAGGGTACTGGTCCCCACTGAGCCGGTGGAGCCAAGAATAGTCAGTTGCTTCATGAGCTCACTCTGAATAACTGTCTGATGAGATCGGAGGTGTTCCAGTGTGTAACCTTGGCCACCACTTGTCCATGATCAATCAGTACGATGAAACGGGATCTGCGCCACAAAAAACAAAGCGCCGCCCAGGCGACGCTTTTTTTCTGCGCGATGCTGATTAGAAATCCATCAGCTCTTTTTCTTTATCCGCCAGAGCGGCATCCAGAAGTTTGATGTAAGCATCGGTCAGTTTCTGAACGTCGTCCTGTGAACGACGATCTTCATCTTCGCTGATTTCTTTGTCTTTCAGCAGCGCTTTAACTTTGTCGTTGGCATCGCGGCGCACGTTACGTACCGCCACACGGCCCTGCTCTGCTTCGTTACGGACGACTTTGATCAGATCTTTACGACGTTCTTCCGTCAGCGGAGGCAGTGGAACACGGATCACGCTGCCGGCTGAACTTGGGTTCAGGCCGAGATCGGAAGACATGATGGCTTTTTCTACCGCTGAACCCAGGGAGCGATCAAACAGGTTGATTGCCAGGGTACGTGAGTCTTCAACGGTCACGCTGGCCAATTGACGCAGCGGTGTGGCGGAACCGTAGTACTCAACCATGATGCCGTCCAGGATGCTTGGAGAAGCACGGCCGGTACGGATTTTGCTAATTTGGGTTTTGAATGCTTCTACGCTTTTTTCCATGCGTGAATCAGCATCTTTTCTGATTTCATTAATCACGTTGCGAGCCCTTGAAAGCTGGATACTTGGCAGGCCATACCAACGTACAGCCCGTGAATTTTACTCGAGGAGAGCGCACAACGTTCGGCGTTATCCGCTCCCGCTAAATTTGGCAGAACAGCTTTATTTGCCGATCAGCGTGCCTTCGTTTTCACCCATTACTACCCGGCGCAGTGCACCTGGCTTGTTCATGTTGAATACGCGGATTGGCAGACCGTGATCGCGAGCCAGCGTAAATGCCGCCAGGTCCATCACTTTCAGCTCGCGCTCCAGCACGTCCTGATAGGTAATATGTTCGTACAATGTGGCATCCGGATTTTTAACCGGGTCAGCGGAGTATACACCATCCACTTTAGTTGCTTTCAATACCACATCCGCTTCGATCTCAATCCCGCGCAGACAGGCAGCAGAATCGGTGGTGAAGAACGGATTACCGGTACCGGCGGCAAAGATCACTACGCGGTTATTACGCAGCAGGCTGATCGCCTCGGCCCAGCTGTAGTTGTCGCATACGCCGTTCAACGGAATTGCCGACATCAGGCGGGCGTTCACATAGGCACGGTGCAGTGCATCACGCATAGCCAGTCCGTTCATCACGGTAGCCAGCATTCCCATGTGGTCGCCCACTACGCGGTTCATACCGGCTTGTGCCAGGCCCGCGCCGCGGAACAGGTTACCGCCGCCAATAACTACACCGACCTGAATTCCCAGTTCGACCAGCTCTTTCACTTCCTGAGCCATGCGATCCAAAACGCTAGCGTCGATACCAAAACCTTCTGCGCCTTGCAGGGCTTCGCCACTCAGTTTAAGCAGAATACGCTGATATACGGGTTTTGCATTGGTTGCCATGGTGATCTGTCCTAAGAAGCAGTATTAGTATTGGGGATTTCAGCCGATGAATCGCGCCTGTGCTGTGTATCATGCCACAGGGCTTGCCACCGGTGTAATTCTGGCTGGATAAAATGGAACCGCCAGACGGCGGCTCCATTAACAGTCATTAAGACTGCTTGCTCATTGCTGCAACTTCAGCAGCAAAGTCGTTCTCAACTTTAGCGATGCCTTCGCCCACTTCGAAGCGGATGAAGTTAACCACGTCAGCGTTATGCTCTTTCAGCACCTGGCCAACGGTTTTGCTTGGTTCGATTACGAAAGGCTGACCGGTCAGAGAAACTTCGCCGGTGAATTTCTTCATGCGGCCTTCAACCATTTTCTCTGCGATTTCTTTCGGCTTGCCAGACTGCATGGCGATGTCCAACTGAACCTGGTACTCTTTTTCTACCACTTCAGCAGACACATCTTCAGGCTTAACGAATTCAGGCTTGCTTGCCGCAACGTGCATGGCAATTTGCTTAACCAGCTCTTCGCTAGCGCCTGTAGCTGCGATCAGAACGCCGATACGCGCACCGTGCAGGTAGCTACCCAACACTTCGCCTTCCAGGGAAGCAACGCGACGGATGTTGATGTTCTCACCGATTTTCGCAACCAGCGCTACACGTTCTTCTTCGAACTGTGCTTTCAACACTTCAACATCAGTGATTTTGCCGGCAAAAGCAGCATCCAGCACTTTGTCAGCGAATGCCTGGAAACCAGCATCTTTAGCTACGAAGTCAGTCTGGCAGTTAACTTCCAGAATCAGACCGTAGTTGCCTTCAATCTTGGTTTTGATCACGCCGTCAGCAGCTACGTTGCCTGCTTTTTTCGCCGCTTTGATCGCACCAGATTTACGCATATTTTCGATTGCCAGCTCGATGTCGCCGTTAGACTCAACCAGAGCTTTCTTACAATCCATCATGCCAGCGCCAGTACGCTCACGCAGTTCTTTTACCAGAGCAGCGGTAATATCAGCCATTTCTTTTTCCTCGGTTATCTCGCGTGGAGACAGTCTCATTCAGATAAGCAAAGGGGGCCTATAAAGGCCCCCCTAACCAACATATTCAATACCTGGTTAATAAGGGCTCAGTGACGAGCTTGCCTTATTATTCAGCTTCTACGAAGCTTTCTTCCGCTTGAACGGCCAGATCTTGAGAACGACCTTCACGGACGGCGGCAGCAACGGCAGTCAGGTACAATTTGATTGCACGGATTGCATCGTCGTTACCAGGGATGATGAAGTCAACGCCGTCTGGATCGGAGTTGGTATCAACGATAGAGAATACCGGGATACCCAGGTTGTTGGCTTCTTTGATCGCGATGTGTTCGTGATCAGCATCGATGACGAACAGAGCGTCAGGCAGACCACCCATGTCCTTGATACCACCCAGGGAGTTTTCCAGCTTGGCCAGTTCGCGAGTACGCATCAGCGCCTCTTTCTTGGTCAGCTTGTCAAAGGTGCCATCTTGAGACTGGATTTCCAGATCTTTCAAACGCTTGATTGACTGACGAACGGTTTTCCAGTTAGTCAGCATGCCGCCCAACCAGCGATGGTTCACGAAGAACTGGTCGCAGGTGTTAGCATATTCTTTTACCGCTTCGCTTGCTGCGCGCTTAGTACCAACGAACAGGATCTTACCTTTACGGGAAGAGATCTTGGTCAGTTCAGCCAGTGCTGCGTTGGCCATTGGTACAGTTTTTTCCAGGTTGATGATGTGAACCTTGTTACGTGCGCCGAAGATGAAAGGCTTCATTTTCGGGTTCCAGTAACGGGTTTGGTGACCAAAGTGTACACCGGCCTGGAGCATGTCGCGCATGGAAACAGTTGCCATGATTAAACCTCTATAGAGTTAGTTGGGGTTATGCCTCCACGTATCCCATAACGCCGACCCTGGCGGTGATAAATCACCTCAGGGCACCCCGGCGGATGTGCCGATACGTGTGTGTTATTTACACAAAGTGAGTGCAGTTAAAGTATTTTCGGCCTTTTCCGTCATTATCACAAGGACGAAGAGCGGATCTGCCGGCGCGCTTTATACCATAAACCCGCCCCCGACACCAACTTTTGTTGCCAACCAAAGTCCGGCGAGAAATCAAATTTGGCAGCCTCAGGCCGGGCTGATACCATAAGAGACTGCTTCTTATTTCTTTCTGTTGTCGGCGAGCACGACACCTGCGGACGAATTTCATGGCAATTTCAATTAAAACACCTGATGACATCCAAAAAATGCGCGTGGCCGGCCGATTGGCTGCCGAAGTGCTGGAAATCATTGAGCCGCACGTCAAACCTGGCGTAACGACCGGCGAACTGGATCGTATCTGTCACGATCACATCACTAACCAGCAGCAGGCCATTTCTGCCTGCCTGGGCTACCACGGCTTCCCGAAATCCGTGTGTATCTCGGTGAACGAAGTGGTATGCCACGGCATCCCAAGCGATGACAAAGTCCTGAAAGACGGCGACATCGTTAATATCGACGTCACCGTGATCAAAGACGGTTTCCACGGCGACACCTCTAAAATGTTCATCGCCGGCAAACCGACCATTCTGGGCGAGCGCCTGTGCCGCATCACTCAGGAAAGCCTGTATCTGTCACTGAAAATGGTGAAGCCGGGCATCCGTCTGCGTACTCTGGGCAAAGAGATCCAGAAATTTGTCGAAGCCGAGAATTTCTCGGTGGTGCGTGAGTACTGCGGCCACGGCATTGGCGAAGTGTTCCACGAGGAACCGCAGGTGCTGCACTATGACGCTGACGACGGTGGCGTGGTGTTGCAAGCCGGTATGGCTTTCACCATCGAGCCGATGGTCAACGCCGGTGATTACCGCATCCGCACCATGAAAGACGGCTGGACGGTAAAAACTAAGGATCGCAGCTTGTCGGCGCAGTACGAGCATACTATTGTGGTCACAGATAACGGCTGCGAGATAATGACGTTGCGCAAGGATGACACCATCCCCAACATCATTACGCACGAGATGTAAGCGCCGCGGCGTTTTGCCGCGATGCATGATGTCACAGGCCGGCTTTTGCCGGCCTTTTTTATGGGCTGCGTACTATGTCTGAAAACTTTCGCCAACAAGACACCTCGGTCATTATGCAACAGGCCGTGCCGGAGCAGCCTGAATATCCCAACGCCTATGGCGATGAGGAAATTAACTGCATCGCGCTAAAACAGCGCCTTGAACAGTTCCAACTGTGGCTGGCGGCGGCATTCAACGCCGGCTCCAGCGCCGAAAGCCTAGTGGCCGCCCGCAGCGACTTTATCGACCGCCTGCTGCGCCGTCTGTGGATCTACCATGGCTTTGAGGATATCCCGGAAACCGCGCTGGTTGCCGTCGGTGGCTATGGCCGTGGTGAACTCCACCCACTCTCGGACATTGACGTGCTGGTGCTCAGCCAGCGCCGCCTGAATGAACAGCAATCCCAACGCGTGGGGGAATTTATCACCCTGCTGTGGGATCTGAAGCTGGAAGTGGGCCACAGCGTGCGAACGCTGGAAGAGTGCCTGCTGGAAGGGTTGGCGGACCTGACCGTCGCCACCAACCTGATTGAGTCGCGGATGATCTGCGGCGATGTCGCGCTGTTCCTGCAAATGCAAAAACATATTTTCAGCGATGGTTTCTGGCCCTCGCCGCAATTTTTCCACGCCAAGGTGGTTGAGCAACAGGAACGCCATCAGCGATACCACGGCACCAGCTATAACCTGGAGCCGGATATCAAGAGCAGCCCCGGCGGCTTGCGCGATATTCACACGCTGCTGTGGGTGGCGCGTCGTCACTTTGGCGCTACCTCGCTGGACGAAATGGTCGGTTTCGGCTTTCTCACCCAGGCCGAACGCAACGAGCTGAACGAATGCCAGAGCTTCCTGTGGCGTATCCGTTTCGCACTGCACCTGGTGCTACCGCGCTACGACAACCGCCTGCTGTTCGATCGCCAGCTCAACGTGGCACAGCTGCTGCGTTATGAGGGAGAAGGCAACGAACCGGTTGAACGCATGATGAAGGACTTTTATCGCATGACGCGCCGCGTCGGCGAATTGAATCACATGTTGCTGCAGTTGTTCGACGAGGCCATTCTGGCGCTGGATGCCACGGAAAAACCCCGGCCGTTGAACGATGATTTCCAACTGCGCGGTGATTTGATCGATCTGCGTGACGAGACGCTGTTCATCCGTCAGCCAGAAGCCATCATGCGGATGTTCTACCTGATGGTGCGCAACCGCGAAATCAAAGGTATTTATTCCACCACCGTGCGTCAATTGCGCCACGCTCGTCGCCATCTGAAGCAGCCACTGTGCACCATTCCGGAAGCGCGTGAGCTGTTTATGGCCATTCTGCGCCACCCTGGCGCGGTCTCTCGGGCATTGGTGCCGATGCATCGCCACAGCGTACTGTGGGCCTACATGCCACAGTGGGGCAAGATCGTCGGGCAAATGCAGTTCGACCTGTTCCACGCCTACACCGTTGACGAACACACCGTTCGCGTCCTGCAGAAGCTGGAAAGCTTTGCCGATGCCGAAACGCGACCGCGTCATCCACTGTGTGTGGAGCTGTATCCCCGCCTGCCGAATCCGGAACTGCTGCTGCTGGCCGCGCTGTTCCACGATATCGCCAAAGGACGCGGCGGTGATCACTCGATCCTCGGCGCGGAAGATGCACTGGAGTTCGCCGAACTGCATGGCTTGAACTCCCGCGAAACCCAACTGGTCGCCTGGCTGGTACGCTGCCATCTGTTGATGTCGGTGACCGCCCAACGCCGCGACATCCAGGATCCGACCGTTATTCAGCAATTCAGCGCCGAAGTGCAGAGCGAAACCCGCCTGCGTTATCTGGTCTGCCTGACGGTGGCAGATATCTGCGCCACCAACGAAACCCTGTGGAACAGTTGGAAACAGAGCCTGTTGCGTGAACTGTACTTCGCCACCGAAAAACAGCTACGCCGCGGCATGCAAAATAGCCCGGACCTGCGCGAGCGCGTGCGTCATCATCGCCTGCAGGCATTGGCACTACTGCGCATGGATAATATCGACGAGGAAGCGTTGCACCGCATCTGGAGCCGCTGCCGCGCCGATTACTTCCTGCGCCACTCGCCCAATCAGCTGGCCTGGCACGCCCGTCATTTGCTGGCCCATGACTCCACCAAACCGCTGGTGCTGGTCAGCCGACAGGCAACGCGTGGTGGCACCGAAATTTTCATCTGGAGCCCGGACCGCCCGTACCTGTTTGCCGCCGTGGCCGGCGAGATGGATCGTCGCAACCTGAGCGTACATGACGCGCAGATCTTCACTAACCGCGACGGCATGGCGATGGACACCTTTATCGTGCTGGAACCGGACGGCAGCCCGCTGGCTCAGGATCGTCACACGGCGATCCGCCACGCGCTGGTGCAGGCCATTACCCAACGGGAGTATCAGCCGCCGCGCGTGCGCAGGCCATCTTCCAAGCTGCGCCATTTCAGCGTGCCGACCGAAGTCAGCTTCCTGCCGACCCATACCGACCGCCGCAGCTATCTGGAACTGACCGCACTCGACCAACCTGGCCTGCTGGCCCGGGTCGGTGAAGTGTTCGCCGATCTGGACCTGTCGCTGCACGGCGCACGCATCTCCACTATCGGCGAGCGGGTTGAGGATTTATTTATTCTGGCCGACAGTGATCGACGCGCCCTTAACCCGGAAACGCGCAGAAAGTTGGAACAACGGTTGACAGAGGCCCTCAATCCAAACGATAAAATGTGATACAAGTAACCTTTTCGTAGACAACATCAGGACAGAGAACAGCATGCAGCAATTACAAAACGTTATTGAAAACGCCTTCGAACGCCGTGCGGAAATCACCCCGGCGAACGCAGACACCGTAACGCGCGAAGCGGTAAACCAGGTGATCGGCCTGCTGGACAGCGGCGCCCTGCGCGTTGCCGAGAAGATTGACGGTCAGTGGGTAACGCATCAGTGGCTGAAAAAAGCCGTGCTGCTTTCTTTCCGCATCAATGACAACAAAGTAATGGACGGTGCCGAAACCCGTTATTACGACAAGGTGCCGATGAAGTTCGCTGATTACGACGAAGCGCGCTTCCAGAAAGAAGGCTTCCGCGTAGTACCGCCAGCCACCGTACGCCAGGGTGCGTTCATCGCCCGTAATACCGTGCTGATGCCATCCTATGTGAACATCGGTGCCTACGTTGACGAAGGCAGCATGGTGGATACCTGGGCTACCGTCGGCTCTTGTGCGCAGATCGGTAAAAACGTTCACCTGTCTGGCGGCGTCGGCATCGGTGGCGTACTGGAGCCACTGCAGGCCAACCCGACCATCATTGAAGACAACTGCTTCATCGGCGCACGTTCGGAAGTGGTTGAAGGCGTGATCGTGGAAGAAGGTTCAGTGATCTCCATGGGCGTGTACCTGGGCCAAAGCACCCGCATTTACGACCGTGAAACCGGCGAAGTGCACTACGGCCGCGTCCCGGCCGGTTCGGTGGTGGTTTCCGGTAACCTGCCGTCCAAAGATGGCTCTTACAGCCTGTATTGCGCGGTTATCGTCAAGAAAGTCGATGCCAAGACGCGCGGTAAAGTCGGCATTAATGAGTTATTACGCACCATCGACTAAAATAGACATGGCGGGTTAATCACCCGCCATTTTTTTATCTTCATTACGTGAGCAGTCACAGTCTCTGGCGCGGTTATTCGCCATAATCCCAGACCGTGGAATATAGTCTATTTATAAGGTGGCGCTATTATGTATGACAACCTGAAAAGCTTAGGAATCAATCAACCGGAAGATGTCGATCGCTATAGCCTGCGTCAGGAGGCCAATAACGACATTCTTAAGATTTATTTCCGCAAGGATAAAGGCGAGTTCTTTGCCAAGAGCGTGAAATTCAAATATCCGCGCCAACGCAAAACGGTAGTGGCGGACAACGCCGGCCAGGGTTACAAAGAAATCCACGAAATTAACCCGAATCTGCGTTACGTCATTGATGAGCTGGATCAGCTATGCCAGCGCGATCAGGTGGAAGTGGATCTGAAGCGCAAAATTCTTGATGACCTGCGTCATCTGGAAGGCGTGGTCTCTCACAAGATTGCCGAGATCGAATCCGATCTGGAAAAACTGACTCGCGGTAAATAAGGGTTCAGCGAACTGGATCTACTGGACTTCATTTTTACCCTATGAATTTCGAGTTGCAGCTAGGCAGCCAGCTTGCTCATCCCCAGGCGCTTACTTAAGTAAGTCACTGGGGTGTGCAAGTGCAGCTAACAACGCTGCAACTTGAAAGGCGACGGGTAAATCTATTTCAGCAACGTGCCCCATTTTTCGACCCACGGGCAAGAAACCACTTCCGGTTCCGGCTGTTCCATCGCATCGATTTCCAGCACCTCACCCACGCGGGTGGCACCCTGCTCCTGCAACAGCGCATCAAACGCACGCCCGGCACCGCAAAAATTGTCATAGCTGCTGTCACCCAGCGCGATCAACCCATAGCGCAGCTCCGGTTGGTAGCCGACCTGGTCACGGATGGCGTGGAACAGCGGTGCAATACTGTCCGGCAAATCGCCCTGGCCCGTAGTTGAGGTGATCACCAGCGCATGGTGCTGACGGTAAAACTGCCAGGCCTCAAGCGTGCCCTCTTCAAACAGTTTGACCTCATGGCCCTGCTCGCTGAGGATAGTTTCAGCTTCTTCCGCCACCAATAATGCGTTGCCGTAGACCGTTCCCACGAAGATTCCAACCTGAGCCATTGCCCCTACTCCCTTCAATACCTTTGAAAATGATCAGTTATCCTGACCGCAAGCCGGGGGAAACTCAACCCTGGCAAGCTCAGGGATACTCTCTGTCCAGCCAAACTGTGACATGACGCCCTGCCAGCGTTCATCCCAGCGCGCGGAAAGATGCAGCGGCTCACCGGTCACCGGATGATTCAGTTGCAGATGACTGGCATGCAGCATCAGGCGTGGGCAGCCAAAATGCTGGGCCATACCCCGGTTCTGGTTCAGGTCGCCGTGTTTACTGTCGCCAATGATCGGATGGCGGATATGCACCATATGGCGGCGCAACTGGTGCTTGCGGCCATTTTCCGGCTTCAGTTCAACCAGGCTGTAGCGCGCACTTTCGTAACGACCAATCGCCACCGGCATCTCAACCTGTGCCAACGGCCGATAATGAGTGACGGCCGGCTGTGGGCCTTTGTCTTTCGAAGCAAACTTGTCGGCGATCTTGTCCAGCTCTTCCGTCAGCGGATAATCGATGGTAGCGCCTTCCAGCACGTAACCCCGCACCACTGCATGGTAGGTTTTCTGCATCTGATGCTGTTCAAACTGCTGCGACAGCAGCCGTGCCACCTCGCTCGACAGCGCCATTAACAGCACCCCGGAGGTCGGCCGATCGAGGCGGTGCACGGTATATACGTGCTGGCCAATCTGATCGCGCACGGTTTGCATCACAAACTGGGTTTCATGGCGATCCAGCCAGCTGCGGTGTACCAACCAACCAGAAGGCTTGTTCACCGCCACCAAATGCTCATCCTGATAAAGAATCTCAAGCATTATTGCGGCTCTTTATTCAGCATTTGATCCAGACGCTGCAACAGCACCAACAGCGGCATGCAGTTAGGATCATTATCTTTCAACGCCTCTTCAAAGTAAGGCGTGATAGCAAAACGCGTCGGCAGCGGCGCTCCCGCATCCAGCAACGCGTACATGCGTGGCAGAAAGACCCACTGTAGCCAGGCTTCGGCCGACATGCTGTCTATGCAAAACGGCTCGGGGCTGGCGAAGGCTTCAGGCTCGGGCGGCATAGCTTGCCACAGCGCCAACTCTCGCATTGACTGTTCAATCGCCTGCAAACTATGGCGAACCTGATTTTGTATACTCATCTGCATTCCCGATCTGTTTAAACCATGATATTCAGCGGCGCGGCTGAAAGGCGGCAAAGCATAGCATTTTACTTTTTATAGCCCAAATCCAGCTGAATTGATGGCATGGATATATTTGAACTGGTGGCCGGCACGGCCACACGGCACAATAAGTTCACCGAATAAACCACACAGATTAGACAGATGCCCGCAATCACACCGACAAAAAATCACGCCACGCCCGGCAAAGCCATGCTGGCTTCGGTCACCGGCTACGCCATGGACGGCTTTGACCTGCTGATCCTCGGCTTTATGCTGCCAGCCATCAGTATTGAAATGGGGCTAAGCGCCTCCGCCGCTGGTTCACTGGTCACCTGGACGTTGATCGGTGCCGTACTGGGCGGCGTGATTTTCGGCCACCTCAGCGATCGCTTTGGCCGTATCCGGGTGCTGACCATCACTATCCTGATGTTCTCATTGTTTACCGGTCTGTGCGCGCTGGCACAGGGCTACTGGGATTTGCTCGCCTACCGCACACTGGCGGGGATCGGGCTCGGTGGTGAATTTGGTATCGGCATGGCGCTGATCGCCGAAGCCTGGCCGGCGGAAAAACGCAATCGCGCCTCGGCCTATGTGGGCATGGGTTGGCAGCTTGGCGTGCTGGCGGCCGCCTTCCTCACCCCACTGTTGCTGACGCATATCGGCTGGCGCGGCATGTTCCTGGTCGGGTTGCTGCCGGCGCTGGTGTCATTCCTGATCCGCCGCACCCTGGGTGAGCCGGAAGAGTTTGTCCGCCAGCAAAACAGCGGCCAACAGCTGTCGTTCACTCAGCGTGTGCGGCTACTGTTCAAAGACCGGGCCACCAGCAAGGCCAGCATCGGCATTTTTATTTTGTGCTCGGTGCAAAACTTCGGTTATTACGGACTGATGATTTGGATGCCAACCTACCTGGCAAAAAACTTCGGTTTCTCGCTGACCAAATCCGGCCTGTGGACCGCCGTCACGGTGATCGGCATGACCTTCGGTATCTGGCTGTTTGGCGTGTTGGCCGATCGCTTCACCCGTTGGAAGATTTTTATCTGCTATCAGATAGGCGCAGTGGTGATGGTGGTTGTCTATGCGCAGCTTAGCGACCCCACGTTGATGCTGTTTGCCGGGGCGCTGATGGGGTTGTTCGTGAACGGTATGATTGGTGGCTACGGTGCGTTGATTTCCGATACCTATCCGGTTCAGGCACGCGCCACCGCGCAAAACATCCTGTTTAATCTGGGGCGTGGCATCGGTGGCCTGGGGCCATTGGTGATCGGTGCCCTGGTGACCCAGGTTTCCTTCACTGCGGCTATCAGCCTGCTGGCGGCTATTTATCTGCTGGATATCTACGCCACACTGTTCCTGCTGCCGAAAAAGCAGGGCAATGGCGATACGCTGGGAGCGATTGGTTAACAACTGAGATGAATTTGAGCAGGGGTAAGCATCCTGGATGCTTAAAACTTGACCTCGTATAAAAGTTGAGGGCACTGCGCTAACAGTGCCCTCGGTTCGTTTTATAGCAGTCCCGCTACACAGTGTGCTCCCTGCTCAATCCTTGAAAACTTTTCCTGCGGCCATCCTGACCAAAACCATCCTGGCTCTATCCTGTAGCATCATCCTGACGCGGTTCCTCAGTCTTCATGACCCGCCAACCATCCTGTGCCGGCTCTCAATCTCCATCCTGGAGGTGTCCCTGGTTTCAATCCTGAAACATCCTTGGCATCTCCTGACGCCGTCCTCCGCTCTTCACTGAGCGCATCCACTTCTTCATCCTGAAGCTGCATCATCCTGATGCTTTCCCGCTCCACCGTATCCCTTCCGGTGAACATAAGATCGCTTAATTATCCCGGGTTCACAAGGGCTTACTGGCTGGCTGACAGGAAATTAACGCTAAGAGTTATCCTAAAGAAAATCTAACCAATTGATCTGGATAACAATAAACCCCATGCAAGCCGCCGAGAGAGGAAAATTAAAAGCGATCTCTCACAGCCCGTGTGAGATATCTCGCACACGGATTTCGCTGTAATTAACCTCAAACACCCAACGTCGGGCGTAATGCATCGAGGAAATTGCCCAACGAAGCCGCCAGCAAAGTGCGTTTATCACTGCCAAACTGCTCCAGCACCACATTGCCGCTGACGTTACACAGCGAGACCATGGTCATTTCTGATTCGGTAGTTGCCAGGAACAGCGTCGGCGACAGCTTCAGGCGCTTTTGCGTCACCAGATGACCGATCAGGTTTTCCTGCAGGCGAATAAAATCGTCCTCGCTCCACACCTGCAACAGGGTCACATGGTGCTCACCGAACTGCGCGCTCATGTCACCCGCATACTGCTGGGTATAAAACAGGTTGATGTCCGGCTGCAAGCGCAGTTCGAGTGCAGTTTCTACCTTTTCCAGCGTTGCCGCCGGGGTAAACGGCTGCGGCAACCACAGCACTTCATCATCGCGATTCTCTACCAGGCAAGGCGACGGCACGCCGTACAGATCCTGGCTGGCTGGGGCATGACCACGCTCTTGCTGCCAAAGATCAACATAACGCTGGGTGAATTCACGCAGGGCGTGCGGTACATCATGGTCCATATTTTTTCTCGCATACGGTAAACTGGCGACCATTGTACCTATCTATCACCAAGGTGACAGCAGATGTCCTCATATCAAGACCACCATGCCCTGTCGGCGCTAACGCTGGGTAAAGCCACCGCGTACCGCGACCATTACGACGCCACGCTGCTGCAGGCAGTGCCGCGCAGTATGAACCGCGAGCCGCTGGGATTGTATCCGGACAGCCTGCCATTCCACGGTGCCGATATCTGGACGCTGTATGAACTCTCCTGGCTGAACGATAACGGTCTGCCGCAGGTCGCCGTCGGCGAGATCAGCCTCAATGCCGACAGCATCAACCTGATTGAGTCCAAAAGCTTCAAACTTTACCTCAACAGCTTTAACCAAACGCCGTTCAGCGACTGGGAGACGGTGCGCAACATCCTGCAACGCGATCTGTCCGCCTGCGCACAGGGCGAGGTCAGCGTCTCATTGTTCCGCGTCGATCAACTGGAAGGCAGCCCGATCGCCCGGTTAGCAGGTGAATGTATCGATCATCAAGACATCCGCATCGATAACTACGAATTCAACGCCGATTACCTGCAAAATGCCACCGGCTCCCTGCAGGTGGAAGAACGGCTGGTCAGTCATCTGTTAAAGTCCAATTGCCTGATCACCAACCAACCGGATTGGGGCTCGGTACAAATACATTATCGTGGCACGCAGATCGATCGCGAGGCGCTGCTACGTTATCTGGTGTCCTTCCGTCATCACAATGAATTCCACGAACAATGTGTCGAACGCATCTTTAACGATTTGCTGCGCTACTGTCAGCCGCAGAGCCTGACGGTGTATGCACGCTACACCCGTCGCGGTGGGTTGGATATCAATCCATGGCGCAGCAACACTGACTTTGTTCCGTCGCATGGCCGTCTGGCGCGCCAATAGTGCGAAGCTTTGCTCAACAACTGAGCTAACGAGCGGTTTGTATTGGTAAAAACCAGGGGACGGCGGTAAGGTTAAATCAACAGCGCCCGGTGCTATGCCGGGCATTCCGGCAGGCCAATAATGATGTTGCCGCCGTGCGCTCACTATAACGAGATGCTGTTCTGCTGCGTATGGATTACTACTGCCCCATTCCGGGTGCAAAGGAGTTACCTTGATTACACACATCAGCCCGCTTGGCTCTATGGATTTGCTGTCGCAGCTGGAAGTAGACATGCTGAAGCGTACCGCCAGCAGCGATCTATACCGTTTGTTCCGCAACTGTTCGCTGGCTGTCCTGAACTCCGGCAGCCAGACCGACAACAGCAAACAGCTGCTGTCGCGCTATGAAACCTTTGATATTAACGTCCTGCGCCGTGAGCGCGGAGTCAAACTTGAACTGGTGAATCCACCGGAAGACGCCTTTGTCGATGGTCGCATCATCCGTTCGCTGCAGGCTAACCTGTTTGCCGTGCTGCGCGATATCCTGTTCGTCCACGGACAGATCGACAGCGCCGGTCGTTTCCAGCATCTGAATCTGGAAAACTCGGCCCACATTACCAATCTGGTGTTCTCTATCCTGCGTAACGCCCGTGCACTGCACCTGGATGAAGATCCTAATCTGGTGGTTTGCTGGGGGGGGCACTCGATCAACGAAAACGAATATCTGTATGCACGCAAGGTCGGCAGCCAACTGGGCCTGCGCGAACTGAATATCTGTACCGGCTGTGGCCCGGGCGCCATGGAAGCGCCGATGAAAGGTGCGGCCGTAGGCCATGCGCAACAGCGCTACCACAACAGCCGCTTTATCGGCATGACCGAGCCGTCGATCATCGCCGCCGAGCCGCCAAATCCGTTGGTCAATGAGTTGGTGATCATGCCGGACATTGAAAAACGCCTGGAGGCCTTCGTCCGTATCGCCCACGGCATCATTATCTTCCCAGGCGGTGTCGGCACGGCGGAAGAACTGCTGTATCTGCTGGGGATCCTGATGAACCCGGAGAACAGCGAGCAGGTATTGCCGCTGATCCTCACCGGGCCGAAAGAGAGCGCCAACTACTTCCACGTGCTGGATGAGTTCATCATGAACACGCTGGGAGACGAAGCGCGCCGTCACTACCGCATTATCATCGACGATCCTGCCGAAGTGGCACGTCAGATGAAAAAAGCCATGCCGCTGGTGAAAGAAAACCGCCGTAATACCGGTGATGCCTACAGCTTTAACTGGTCTATCCGCATCGCGCCGGACTTGCAGCTGCCGTTTGAGCCAAGCCATGAAAATATGGCGAATCTCAACCTGTATCCGGATCAGCCTGCTGAACAGCTGGCTGCCGCGCTGCGCCGTGCGTTCTCCGGCATCGTCGCCGGTAACGTGAAAGAAAATGGCATTCATGCCATCGAACAGTTTGGTCCGTACAAGCTGCACGGCGAACCGCAGATGATGAAGCAAATGGACAGTCTGTTGCAGGGCTTTGTTGCCCAGCACCGGATGAAACTACCGGGCACCGCTTATGTGCCCTGCTACGAAATCGTCGCTTAATAAGCCATCCCGGGCGGCCTAATAACCGCCCTTCTTTTTTTCTGATGCCTGACGTTGTTGCCCATGCCTATACACCTACTGATTGTCGATGCCCTCAACCTTATCCGCCGCATACACGCCGTGCAGGGTTCCCCCTGTGTGAATGCTTGCCAGCACGCGCTGCAGCAGTTGATCCAGCACAGTCGGCCAACGCACGCCGTGGCGGTGTTTGACGAAGACGATCGCAGTGATAGCTGGCGTCACCAAATTCTGCCCGACTACAAAGCGGGTCGTTCGCCGATGCCGGACAATTTGCAGCAGGAAATGTCGCAGCTGCGGCAGGCGTTTGAAACGCTCGGCGTTGCCTGTTGGCATTCTCCGGGCAATGAAGCGGACGATCTGGCGGCAACGCTGACCGCCAAGATAGCAGGCGGCGGCCATCAGGTGACCATTGTGTCCACCGACAAAGGCTATTGCCAACTGCTGGCGCCCAGCGTGCAGATCCGCGATTACTTTCAAAAACGCTGGCTGGACATGCCCTTTGTGCAGCAAGAGTTTGGCGTATCGCCACAACAATTGACGGATTACTGGGGGCTGGCGGGAATAAGCAGCAGCAAAATCCCTGGCGTGGCCGGTATTGGACCGAAGACGGCGGTATTGCTGTTACAGCAGGCAGGTTCGCTGGATGGGGTGTATCAGGATTTGGAACAGGTGCCGGAGAAATGGCGCGGTAAACTGCAACAGCACCGCGAGATAGCCTATGTCAGTAAAAGGGTCGCGACCTTGCGAACCGATCTGACGTTAACCGGCAACCTGCAGCAACTGCGGTTACCGGTTTAAATCCGGGCGCTGCACAAGCAACGCCCTATCGATTATTCACGTTCGTCGCGACGCCCCGCCACGGCCGACCACATACGGCGGACGTGGATGGTGACTTCTTCACGATCGTGATACAGCTGTTTGGCATGAATTTCTGAGCTGATCCCCGCCGCATCCAACGCTTCCTTGATCGACAGCAGGTTCTGCGAAACCTCTTCGTAACGTTTTTTCATCGGCAGTTTCAGGTTGAAGATCGCCTCACGGCACCAGCCTTTCACCAGCCACTGGATCATCAAGCTGGTCACCTTCGCCGGTTTCTCCACCATGTCACACACCAGCCAATAAATCTTGCTGCTGGAGGGTTCATATTTGAAACCGTCGGCACGGTGATGCGTCACCTGGCCGGTATCCATCAGGCTCTGCGCCATGGTGCCATTATCCACCGCGTGCACCATCATGCTGCGTTGCACCAGTTGATAGGTCCAGCCCCCCGGGCAGGCGCCCAGATCGACCGCATGCATGCCGCTGCCCAAACGTTCTTCCCACTCATCGGCAGGAATGAACACGTGGAACGCCTCTTCCAGCTTCAGGGTAGAACGGCTTGGCGCATCGGACGGGAACTTAAGCCGCGGAATACCCATATAGAACGGGGAGTTGTTGTTGCTGAAGGAGTAACCCACATAGCAGCAACCCGGCGCGATAAAGAATACGTGGACCACTGGACGAGTCTTGTTCTCACGCGCCATCAACACCTTCTGCTCACGCATCGCCGCGCGCAATGGTACCGTCAGCTTGCGGCAGAACTTCAGCAGCTCTTTGCTTTCGTTGGTGTCCGGCACTTCCACGCGCAGCTCGCCGCCACGATCGACCACGCCCATCAACATGCCGACAATCGGTGACACTCGGTCTTCCGGCGGCAAATCACGCAGCAACTCGCCAACCACCAGCATCTGACGGGCAAAAATCAGTTCACGGAACGGGATTTCCCGCGCCAGGCGATCGGCATCATCAGGCTGATAGCACTCGAACAGCACATAACCGCTGTTATCTTTCACTCTGGCAAAACCGAATATTTCCAGCTCGGCTGCCTTGGCGGTAATTTCTGCCGCGCACTCTTTTTCAAAGCCTTGACGGCAATACAACGCAAGTCTATTCATGGCGCTCGGCCTTTTTCCTCAGACGCAAAGCGCCAATCAACATCAATGCCCAACCGATCAGGAAACACACGCCGCCAATCGGCGTGATGTAAACCCAGAACTTCAGGTGTGACAGCGCCAAACAGTACAGACTGCCGCTGAACAGTACGGTGCCGAGCGCCAACAGCGCCCCGCTCCAATAAAACCACAGGCTGACGCGGCGTTGCATTGCCACCGCCAGTGCCAGGATCGCCAGAGTATGGAACCCCTGATAGTCCAGCCCAGTACGGATCCAGACCATCTCGTTGGCACCCAAGGTGCCGCTTAATACATGTGCGCCAAACGCGCCCAGAGCAACAAATACAAAGCCGCTGATAGCGGCAAAAATCAGCATTGAACGACTGCTCATCGTTATTTACCTTTATTGAAAAAGCCGGCTACGACAACACGGCGACCGGCCTTATTGTTCGTAGCGAAAGCGAAACTTTTCTTGTTCGCTGGCTGCCCGTGCCAGGATCCATTGACGAAAGGCGGCTATTTTACCCAGTTCTGCCTGACTGTCATGACATACCAGATAAAAAGCATTTTTACTGACCAACACCTCGTTAAAGGGACAGACCAGCCGCCCGGCTTCGATCTCGGTCTGCGCCATCACATTATTGACCAGCGCAATCCCCTGACCATGTACCGCCGCCTGAACCACCATGGCGCTGTGGCTGAAAATCGGCCCCTGCTGCACGTTGATGTGCTGTAACCCCAGTTGACGAGTGTAGGCCAGCCAGTCGCGGCGTGAAGTATCATGCAGTAGCGTGTGATAAGCCAGATCGCTCGTCACTTTTAACGCATGTTCTCCAGTCAGCAGGCTGGGTGAGCACACCGGTAACAGATATTCCGCATATAAACGTTCAGCTCGTAACCCGGTCCAGTTGCCGCGACCGTAGAAAATCGCCACGTCGACATCATCCGCCAGCTTGTCTTCTTCGCGGTCTACCGCCTGGATACGCACGTCGATTCCCGGATAAGCTGAGTTAAAGCCGGACAGCCGTGGCACCAGCCACTGAATAGCAAAACTCGGGGGCAAACTGACGGTTAATGCCCCCTTGGCGCTGCGTGCCTGCAGCTTGCGTGTCGCCTCATTGATAGAGGTGAAGATTTCCTTGATATCCAGGTAATAACTTTGCCCTTCTTCCGTCAGCAACAGCGAGCGGTTGCGGCGTCGAAACAGCTTCAGGCCGAGGAAGTCCTCCAGCGACTTGATCTGGTGACTCACCGCGGCCTGGGTGACAAACAGTTCTTCTGCCGCTTTGGTAAAACTCAGGTGACGGGCAGCCGCGTCAAACACCCGCAGTGCATTAAGAGGTGGTAAGCGTTTAGACATTTATTAGCTACTTTTGTGTAACAATATTCCGAGTGATTCGGCATAAAAAATCAGGCGGCGTTATCTGCCGTGCGATAGGCACCAGACAGCCAAGCGCTACCATTAGTTTTTTTAATCCGAGCCATTATAAATTGTCCGTTGAGCATGCGCCAGTAAATACCTATAGTGGCGGCACTTCCCGGGCCGGAACGAAAAGGGAGTGGGTGTCGAGGACGCCGATGAACTTTTGGCTTGTGGTTGTGATGTTGTGTTTGCAAATTGTCTGGCAATCCAGACGTGGTAGCTAAGCTACTGTTTTTCACTTCCTGTACATTTACCCTGTCTGTCCATAGTGATTTTATGCAGCACCGCAAGCTTTGCGGTGCTTTTTTTTGCCCATTTTTGGCCGACGTTACTGGTCGCTTTCAACCATTTCCTTCACGTCCGAGCGGTTGATCTGCTGCTCAACGCCGTTGGCATCTTTATAGCTGATCATGCCGGTGTCGTTATCCAACGCGGGCTTTCCTTTAGCGACAATGGTGCGTCCATCATTGGTCTGCATCACGTAGTTGCTGGAACAGGCGGCCAGGGTAAACGTTAGCATCAGGGCAGAGATAACTGCGGCTGTTTTCTTCATTGTGGACTCCTTGTAGTTTTAAATGCTGTATAAACCTTTTATGTAATTTAACGCCATGACTTAGTGCGCACCTAACAGCATAACAAACTTACCTATAATTTCCAGACGATGAATCCTAATATGCGGGATAGCTTGTCTCAGCCGAGAAAATAGGACAGGATCAGCCATTGACTCAAGCCAGTGACAATCAGGGTATGACACCTTTTAATCCCATCGCCTTTCGTAATCAGTTTCCTGCCTTGCAGCAAGCGGGCATTTATCTCGACAGCGCCGCCACCACGTTGAAACCGCTGGCGGTGATCGCCGCTACGCAGCAGTTTTACCGTGACGACGCCGCCACCGTGCACCGCAGCCAGCACCGGGCCGCGCAGGATCTGACCGCGCGTTTCGAGCAGGCGCGCCAACAGGTTGCGACGCTGATCAATGCCCCTTCGGCCGATGACATTATCTGGACCCGTGGTACCACCGAAGCGATCAATTTGGTGGCACAGAGCTATGCCCGTCCCCGCCTGCAACCGGGTGACGAAATTCTGGTGAGCGAAGCCGAGCACCACGCCAACCTGATCCCCTGGCTGATGGTGGCGGAACAAACCGGTGCACGGGTGGTGAAATTGCCGCTTGGCGCTGACCGCCTGCCAGACCTGGCGCAGTTGCCAAGCCTGCTGAGCGATAAAACCCGCCTGCTGGCGCTGGGGCAAATGTCCAACGTCACCGGCGGTTGTCCGGATCTGGAGTTGGCCATTAGGCTTGCCCACAGTGCCGGGGCCCGGGTGATGATCGACGGTGCGCAAGGCATAGTCCACTGCCCGGCTGACGTTCAGCGACTGAACATTGATTTCTATGCCTTCTCCGGCCACAAGCTGTATGGCCCAACCGGCATCGGTGCGTTATACGGTAAAAGCGAATTGCTGGCGCAGATGGCCCCCTGGCAAGGCGGCGGCAAGATGTTGACTCAGGCGTCCTTTGAAGGCTTCACACCGCAAAAACCGCCGCACTGTTTCGAAGCCGGTACGCCAAATATCGCCGGTGTACTGGGGCTGGCCGCCGCATTGGAGTGGCTTGGCGAGCAGGATCTGGCAGCAGCCGAGCAATACAGCCGTGAACTGGCCAACCTTGCCGAGCAACGATTGGCGCAGCTGCCGGGATTCCGCAGCTTCCGTTGTTCTGGCTCCAGCTTGCTGGCATTTGATATTGCCGGGATCCATCACAGCGATATCGTCACCCTGCTGGCAGAGCAAGGTATCGCACTGCGTGCCGGTCAGCACTGCGCCCAGCCGCTGATGGCGGCGTTGGGTGTCAGTGGGACGCTGCGCGCCTCCTTTGCCCCTTACAACACGCTGGAAGACGTCGATGCCCTGGTGGCAGCACTGCACAACGCCATCGACCTGCTGGCCGACTAAATGATTCCCGGAGACGCTATGCTTGCCCCCCACCCCTTTGGCCGCGAAATTACCGCCGAAGCGCTGATCGAGAAATTTACCGCGCTGAAGCAGTGGGAAGATCGTTATCGCCAACTGATCATGCTGGCGAAACAATTGCCGCCGCTGCCAGAGGCATTACGCGCAGCGGAAATGGAATTGAGTGGCTGTGAGAATCGGGTCTGGCTAGGGCATCAGTTACTGGCGGACGGCACGCTGCACTTTTACGGTGACAGCGAAGGCCGCATCGTACGCGGCCTGTTGGCGGTACTGCTAACAGCGGTAGAAGGAAAAACGCCACAGCAGATCGCGGCGATAGACCCCCTGGCACTGTTTGAGCAACTGGCATTACGTGCTCAGCTCAGTGCTACCCGTGCCAGTGGGCTGGCAGCGTTGGCCGCTGCCGTGAAGGAAATGGCCGCTCGTTACGCCTGACGCGCGGCTTTTGCCACCATCTTCTTCAGCGCATGAGAAACGGCGACAAAACCAAAGGTCGCGGTCACCATGGTTGCCGCACCAAATCCCGCACTGCAATCCATGCGTTTTGGCCCTTCTGCGGTACTGCGTGATGCGCAAACGCTGCCATCCGGCTGTGGGTAAACCAGCGGCTCGCTGGAAAATACGCAGTCAATGCCCAGCTTGCCTTTGCTGTTCTTCACCACGTTAAAATCATTTTTCAACCGCTCACGCAGCTTGGCAGCCAACGGATCCTGAATGGTTTTCGCCAGATCGACCACCGCTATCTGGGTCGGATCTATCTGACCACCGGCACCGCCGGTAGTGACCACCGGGATCTTGTAACGACGACAATAGGCCAACAGCGCGGCCTTGGGCCGTACGCTATCGATCGCATCGATGACATAACTGAAATTGTTATTCAGCAGCTCGGCGACGTTGTCCGCAGTAATAAAATCATCAATGCAGGTCACCCGGCACTCTGGGTTGATGGCCAGAATGCGTTCCGCCATCACTTCTGTCTTTGACTGGCCCACATGCTGACGCAGGGCATGGATTTGGCGGTTGGTGTTGGTGACACAGACATCATCCATATCAATCAGCGTAATGGCACCGATGCCGGTGCGCGCCAGCGCCTCGGCCGCCCAGGAGCCCACGCCGCCGATGCCAATCACACAAATGTGCGCCTGGGCAAACAGCGCCAGGGCCTGTTGACCGTACAAACGTGCCGTGCCGCCAAAACGCTGCAGATAGGCTTCAGAATAGGCTGTGCTCATAACGCTTTAGTACCTTAACATTGCAAATGATAAGGGCCGGAAATCCGGCCCTTGCGGGTCAATCTATCGCTGTATAACTCAGGGCTGTTAGCGGGTAACCAGCAGCGAGCCGCCGGAAGCGGTATTGTTCTGACTGGTGAACAACGGTGCGTTAACGTTAGCGCCTTTCAGTACCCAAACGCGGCCGTAGTGGTTGTAGAAACCTGCCGAGTGACCGGCATCCGGCCCGATGCCCTGGTACATATCGAAGTGCTGGCCTTTAATCGCCCCACCCACATCCAGAGCCACCATCAGGCGCATCTCGTATTTTCCCGTGAATTTACCCTTATTGTCCAGCAACGGCACTTCCGCCAGCAGCGTGGTGCCCGCTGGGATCAGTGAACGGTCGGAAGCCACCGAGGCCTTGGCGACCAGCGGCACGGCACTGGCACCCCGTACTGGCGCAAAAGCCTCAGGACGGAAGAAGACAAAGGAAGGGTTTTGCTCCAGCAGTTCACGTACTTCGGCGGCGCTGTGAGTATCCGCCCATTGACGAATCGCCTGCATCGACATATCCGCTTTAGCCACTTCGCCACGATCGATCAGTACTTTACCGATACTGCGATAGGCGTGGCCGTTCTTGCCGCCGTAGCCGAAGAACACCAACGGCTGACCGTTGCCGTAATCCACATAGCCGCTACCCTGGACTTCCATCATAAAGTTGTCCATCAGCGAGTTGGTGTACGCCACGATATAGCGGTCATCCAATGCGCCCGAATAAATGCCCGCGCGATCGGGCAGGCGGCCTTTACCTTTTGGCGGCATACGGTACAGCGGATAACGGAACTCACCCTGCTGGGTGTAGCGTGCCTGCAGCACCGGCGTGTAGTAACCGGTAAATTGTACGTTGCCGTAGCTGTCCACGCCTTCCATTTGATAAGCGCTGAGGCCGTATTGGTTCAGAGTGCGAGTGTCGGCACCGGATGCCATCCAGCTTTGTACTGCCTGAAAGGTGGTGTTGTTGCGATTAAAGAGTGAAGGAGAGGCGTATTTAATCTCCATCAGTTGATCCGAGTAATCCTTGGCATTCACCGGCACGCCCTTGGCATTGGGTTGATTCACCAACTCCAGCGACTGATCCAGGTGACCGTCCTTATATTGTTGTCCCCGGTCGGTCGGCTTGGAAGAACAGCCTGCCAGTACCGCTACCATTAACCCGCCCAGCAGGTATTTGCCCCAACGTCCTTTCATCACGCACACTCTCTACATATATGATCTACCGGCGAACGATAACAAACGCCCATAGATAAAGGAATCGCCGCCAATAAAAAAAGCCATACGGCCAATAACGACGAAAAAGAACGCACATTGCGGACTAATCCAGCAGAAAGACCGTTTTAGTTCAATTAAATGCAAAAAGGGTTGCAACAAAATGCACGGAGAGTATAGTGCGCTTCCATCGGACGCGGGGTGGAGCAGCCTGGTAGCTCGTCGGGCTCATAACCCGAAGGTCGTCGGTTCAAATCCGGCCTCCGCAACCAACCGATATTGCCAGAGGTAATATCAAGTAAAGTGTTGGATTCGATGAAAAAGTATTATACGGACGCGGGGTGGAGCAGCCTGGTAGCTCGTCGGGCTCATAACCCGAAGGTCGTCGGTTCAAATCCGGCCCCCGCAACCAACCGATACTGTACCAGCGGTATCACATGAAATGTTGGTTTCGATAATACAAGCATTAAGACGGACGCGGGGTGGAGCAGCCCGGTAGCTCGTCGGGCTCATAACCCGAAGGTCGTCGGTTCAAATCCGGCCCCCGCAACCAATCTTAATGACTACAGATAAGCACCTTAACGGGTGTTTTTTTGTATCTGAAATCCGCCAAGAGCGGATTCATCGCAATCGGACAGAACCATCCCGCACGTAAATGACACCAAACCAAAGTCCCGCTTATCAATCATAATGGCTTTCGCGTTTTTGTAGCCACATGCCCCATACAGCCAATGCAGATATCACCGCTGGCACGGCCGCAAGCAACAACAAGTCGGAAGCTATCCAATGCCGGGCAATCAACGCAGCACCCAATAACGGGCCGAGCATAGAAGCCCCCCGCCCAATCCCCAATCCCCAGCCCACGCCGGTTGAACGCAAAAATGTTGGATAACCATTCGCCGAAAGCGTATTCACCCCCGGCATACCCCCGACGACGAAAATTCCCGTGACGAAGACGGAGCTGAAAAGCATGAGCAGGTTTTTCGGATCAAAACCGATGGCGGCTATTGAAAGGGCGGCGATCGAAAAACCGGTGATGAGTACCGTGTAAGCACCCAATTTGTCAATGAGACGGCCAAGCGCCAGGGTACCCAAAACTCCGCCAAACTGTAATGCTCCCGTTGCCAAATTGGCTATTTCCAGCGATAGACCGGCGTCTTTAATAAGGGTTGGCAACCAGTTGGCCAAAAAGTAGAGATCGATAAGATTCATAAAGTTCACCAGCCAAAGTAGCAGTGTGAAGGTGGCTCGATTGTCGCTGAAGAGATCAACTACCGTTGCCTTGGCTCGCGCCGTGCCAACATGACCGACGGAAAGGTCAACACTCAGTACTTGCTGCTCTGAAAACACTTTACGCAAGGTGGAACGAATCGCCTTTTCCCCTTTTCCACACCTCAACATCCATTGTGCCGATTCCGGCAGGTACACCCACATTGAAATCGCCAAGATAATAGGCACAAGACCGCCGAGCATAAAAACGGCTCGCCAGCCGAATAGTGGGATCAGTAAGGCAGCGGCAATGCCGCCAAGCCCACCGCCAATAGCAAAAAAGCAGCTTATGGTGGTGATATAAGTCGCACGCTGCCGTAAGGGGCTATATTCGACCACCAGCGCAATGCAATTTGGCATGACGCCCCCTAAGGCTATGCCGGCAAGGAAACGAAACACCATAAGTTGATTAATATTCTGGGCAAAGGCCGAACAAAGAGTGAACACGCCAAAAATTAGTGTGGCAGAAATGATGGACGGCCTTCGGCCGATCCTGTCGGCCAGCCACCCAAGTGCAAAACCCCCAATGGCAATGCCGGCCAAACCGGCGCTAAATACCGGACCCAGCAAAGCCGTTTCAAGCGACCATGCATCTCGAATTGCTGGTGCGGCATACCCCATAGCCTGGATATCAAAACCATCACACATCAGACAAAGCGCACACAGAGTCAGCAAAAAGAGCTGGCCGCGACGCGTCCCCACTCTATCAACCATATTCTGGATACTCTGCTTTCCTTCATTTACAGACGCTGGCATGGGAGATCCTTTTTCGACACGACACAAAAAATATATTTTTTAATAAAATATATTTTTTAATCACTGTCAATGTTCGAGACTGATTTTTGAGCGCATGAGCTTATCGACAAACGAAAATTTGCGGTTTTGCCGGCCAGGCGGCTAGCGAACTCGCTGTTTGCATAGGGGTTTAGATGGGAAGTAACGACAGTTGCGGCCGCTCACTGTCTCGGATACGGCCAATGAGCGGATAACAAAACGGTTTCACTGAAAGGTGTGGGGCCTACTCTATCTATAATTATCTGCGTGCGACAGCGCCACCGTTGGCAAAGTACGCCTTGATACCCGCCAAAATAGATTCCGCCACCTGCTGCTGGAAATGCGTAGTGCGCAGCTTGCGCTCTTCTTCTATGTTGCTAATAAACGCTGTCTCAACCAGAATCGAAGGGATGTCCGGCGCTTTTAATACCGCAAAACCGGCCTGATCGACCCGATTCTTGTGCAAACGGTTGATTTTGCCCATTCGGTTCAGCACTTCCTTACCGAATTTCAGGCTGTCATTGATGGTCGCGGTTTGTATCAGATCAAACATGGTGTGATCCAGATAGCGGTCACCACTTTTGCTGACGCCGCCAATTTGATCCGATTCGTTCTGGGTCTGCGCCAGGAACTTCGCCGCCGAACTGGTGGCGCCTTTGGTCGACAAGGCAAATACCGACGAGCCACGCGCGGCCCGGCTGGTAAAGGCATCGGCGTGGATCGACACAAACAGGTCAGCACGTTGCTTACGCGCCTTCGCCACCCTCACCTTCAGCGGAATGAACACGTCTTCATTGCGCGTCATAAACACTTTCATGTTCGGCTCACGCTTGATTAGCGTGCTTAGCCTGCGGGCAATCTGCAATACGATGTCTTTTTCACGCGTTTTGAATTTACCAATCGCCCCTGGATCTTCGCCGCCATGACCGGGATCCAGCATGATGACAATAGGTCGATCGCGCCCTGCCTTACCGGCCTGTGGCGCTTCCGCCGGCAAGGTACGCTCAAGGTCGCCCTTGTTGTAATCTTCCAGTAACGCCAACAGCGGATCATAATCTTCGCCACTGCCGCCCTTGCTCGGATACAAGTCCATCACCAGACGATTGCGGTATTCCGGCACCGGCGCCAGGGTAAACATGTGCGGGCTGACGCTGCGTTTAAGCTCCAGCACCAGCCGGACGGTATTTTGATCAAACTGACCGACGCGCGCCTGTTTCAGGTAGGGATCGTCGGCACGTACCTGGCCAACAATGCCCTTCAGCACGCTATTCAACTGCACGCCCTCGATATCCACCACCACGCGGTCGGGATTGGTCAGCGCAAACTGCTTATATTTCAGTTCAACGTTAGATTCGAGCGTCACCCGGGTATAGGTGGAGGAAGGCCAGACACGTACGGCGATGACATGCGATGAGGCGGCGACGCCTACGCGACTCACACTCAGCAACCAGCTTGCGGCAACCCCCTGCAATAAACGACGGCGGCCCAGATTGTGATTTGAGTTTGGCATGCGACTCCGGCAGTGGTAACAGATTAAAACAGATGAAAAAAACACCGGTCAAATAGGAATGCCGAAAACTTTAACCAATCATTCCGGTGCTGTCATCAGAAAATCTTTTTATGGTTTTTCAATTTATTAACGACTCAACACCCCTGGCAAAGAAATAGAGACAATTTCTCACTTGCCATCAGGGCCATAAAAGAATAAAAATACAAAAATATCGTATAAATATGCAAATGAGGTTTGGCCGTGAAGGAACGTAGTACAGAGCTGGTCCAAGGATTCCGTCACTCAGTTCCCTATATCAATGCCCACCGTGGCAAGACGTTTGTCGTTATGCTGGGTGGGGAAGCCATAGAACATGAGAACTTTGCCAACATCGTTAACGATATTGGGCTATTGCATAGTCTGGGGATCCGTTTGGTGGTGGTTTATGGCGCGCGGCCGCAGATTGACGTCAATCTGGCACAGCATAATCTCGAACCGATTTATCACAAGCATACCCGCGTCACCGACGCCCATACGCTGGAGCTGGTTAAACAGGCGGCGGGTCTGCTGCAACTGGATATCACCGCCCGGCTGTCAATGAGCCTCAACAACACGCCATTACAGGGCGCGCATATCAACGTGGTCAGCGGCAACTTTATCATCGCCCAGCCGTTAGGAATTGATGACGGTGTGGACTACTGCCACAGTGGCCGCATTCGCCGTATTGATGAAGAAGCCATCCACCGTCAGCTCGACAGTAACGCCATCGTGCTGATTGGCCCGGTTGCCGTTTCCGTCACCGGCGAAAGCTTCAACCTGACCTCTGAAGAAGTGGCGACCCAGTTAGCGATCAAGCTGAAGGCCGAAAAAATGATCGGCTTCTGTTCATCGCAGGGGGTGACCAATCAGGAAGGCACCATCATTTCCGAACTGTTCCCCAACGACGCGCAAAAACGCATTGAAGAACTGGAAGAGAACGGCGACTACCACTCTGGCACCGTGCGTTTCCTGCGCGGCGCCGTGAAGGCCTGCCGCAGCGGTGTACGCCGCAGCCACCTGATCAGCTATCAGGAAGACGGTGCGCTGGTACAGGAACTGTTCTCACGCGATGGTATCGGCACCCAGATCGTTATGGAGAGCGCTGAACAGGTGCGCCGGGCGACGATTAACGACATCGGCGGCATCCTCGAGCTAATCCGCCCGCTTGAGCAACAGGGTATTTTGGTGCGTCGCTCACGTGAGCAACTGGAGATGGAGATCGACAAGTTCACCATTATTGAGCGCGATAACCTGACCATCGCCTGTGCGGCATTGTATCCGTTCCCGGAAGAGAAAATCGGCGAGATGGCCTGCGTTGCGGTTCATCCCGACTACCGCAGTTCGTCACGGGGGGAAATGCTGTTACAGCGGGTGGAGAGCCAGGCACGCCAAATGGGCCTGCGTAAACTGTTCGTCCTGACCACGCGCAGCATCCACTGGTTCCAGGAACGTGGTTTCACACCGGCGGAAGTCGACGTGCTGCCGGTTGAGAAACAGGCGCTGTACAACTATCAACGCCGCTCCAAAATTCTGCTGGCGGACCTGTAATCCTTTGTGGGCGCAGCATGCTGCGCCCCTGCTCATTATCACTCAGGCGGTGATCTGCAACCGCTCCGCCAACCCGCTACGACGCTGGGTAGGGGTTCGAATGGCTCGCATCAAAACCGCATCAATGGCATACAACGAAAGCTGTCTGCGAGCACGGGTGATCGCGGTGTACACCAATTCACGCGTCAGCACCGGCAGGAAATGATTGGGCAATACCAGCACCGTGTGATCAAACTCCGAACCCTGCGACTTGTGCACCGTCATTGCATAAGCGGTTTCATGCGCCGGTAAACGGCTCGGCTGCACCGACTTAATGCTGCCGTCCGGCAGTTGGAAGTGAACACGTAGCTCACCGGACTCATCCCGCAAGGCAATGCCGATATCACCGTTAAATAGCCCCAGAGCGCTGTCATTGCGACCAACCATCACCGGACGGCCGGAATACCAACGCCCTGCGGCCCCCGGCTTGCGTTGGATCAGACCCGCGCGTTGCAGCCCCGTCTCAATGCGTTCATTTAACCCGGCAATACCGAAGGGCCCCTCTCGCAGTGCACACAGCACCTGGAAACGACCAAACGCCGCCAGCACCGCCACCGCGTCCGCACCTGCGACCACCTGCCGCAGATAATCACGATAGCCCGTCACGCAGGCATCCAGCAGCGCCTGATAGTCTTGCGTTTCCGCCAACGGATAACCGCTAACATCACTGAAACGGCCGTCGAGTGCCGCCAGTGCAAGCTTGCCATTACCGGTATTTACCGCAGAGGCCAGTTGGCCAATGCCCGAGTTGGCATCAAAGCGATAGCTTTTGCGCAGCAGACACAGACTGTCGCGCACTACGGCCTCCGCTTGGGCACTTTCTCCCTGCAACAGGCAGCCGGTCAGTCGAGAGAGTTGCTCTGCGCGCGCCACGCTGTAACCTTGCTCGGCAAAGCGGCAAATATCTCCCAGTACCGCCCCGGCCTCTACCGAAGCCAGTTGATCGCGATCGCCCAGGAAGATCACCCGCGCCTGAGCGGGCAAGGCGGCAATCAAACGCGCCATCATTGGCAAGTCGACCATTGAGGCCTCATCGACCACCAGGACATCCAGATGCAGTCGATTGCCACTGTGATAACGCATGCGCTGACTGTTGGGCTGAGCGCCCAGCAGACGATGGAGCGTGGAGGCTTCGGTGGGGAACAGCGCACGCTGCTCCGGGGTTAATGCCAGTTGTTTACCTGCGCTGCCTAACGATTCCGTTAAACGCGCCGCCGCTTTGCCGGTAGGCGCCGCCAACTGGATACGTAAACGACGGCCCTCGGCAAGCTGCACCAACGCAGCCAGTAATTTGGCGACCGTGGTGGTCTTACCGGTGCCCGGCCCACCAGAAATCACCGCAATACGTCGCGTAGCGGCCACCGCCGCCGCAATTTTCTGCCAGTCGGGTTCATCGGTCGCTTCGCCAAATAATTGGTCGAGAATGGTGCGCAGCTCGGCTTCTTCAACCGCCTGAGGCAGGCTGTCGCCACTGATAAACTCGGCAACCTCACCCTCGTTCTGCCACATGCGCTGCAGATACAATCGTTGTTGTTGCAACACCATCGGCATCGCGGTACTGCCATCGCCCACCGCCGCACTAGCCGACAGACGCTGCTGCCAACCGGCCACATCCAACTGCCCTGCAGCCAACCATGCGGCCTGTGCCAGCTCCGGCTGACGTCCGTCAAAGAGATTTTCCGGCAACAGCTGTTCCAGCATCAGACAGACATGACCCGCACCGGCCTCTGCGCTGAGGCAGGCCGCAGCCAGCAGCATCTCCGGCTCGTCGCTCCCGGCCACCACACGGGCGAACTGCAGGTCCAGCGGGCGCAACACGCCGAGTGCCTGCGCCTGTTCCAGTAGCGCGATCATGATTCATCCTCTGCCACAAGAGCCTCACCGCTGAATAACAAGTCCATGCCTTCCACCAATTGCGCCTCCGGGCGGCAGGCGAAAATGCCATTACCCGGATGCTGTGCATCCACGCCGCGCAGGAACAGATAAATCACCCCGCCGAAGTGCCGCTGATAATCATAATCCGGCAACCTATGACGCAGATAGCGGTGCAGCGCCAAGGTGTATAGCTGATATTGCAGGTCATAACGGTGTTCCGCCATCGCCTGCGCCATCGCCGGTTGGGTATAGGCACTGCTGTCCTCGCCCAACCAGTTGGATTTGTAGTCCAGCAGATAGTATTTCCCCTGCCAGCAGAATACCAGGTCGATAAACCCTTTCAGCATCCCCTGCACCTGTTGGAAATCCAATTCAGGGCAGCGAGCAGAAAGGGGATCGTAGCTTTTCACCAACCCATCCAGCTCACGCGCCTGCAACAGCTGCCCGATCGGCAGATAAAACTGCAGCTCGGCCTGTTTATGCTGCGGTGCCAGCGCCGACAACATGACACCGGTATCATTAAGCGGCGTGTTCAACAAAACCTGCATCCACGCCAGCAGTATCGGTTGCCAGTGCTCGGCAAACCCTTGCTGTTGCAACTGCTCCAGCAACCACGCCTCATCGAGCGGTTGGGTAAAATCGAGGGTTTCAAACAGGCTGTGCAGGAAGGTCCCCGGACCGGCCCCCCGGGGGAAAGTATGCGGTGTGAGCGCTGGCTCACTGTCCTGGGCTTTCTCGCCGGCGGCATCGACATCCAGCCGTGGCAACAAATCCTGCATCAGGCCCGCGCCATGTTGTTGCAGGCCGGTATAGCTGGTCACCCGCCAGAAATCCTGTACCTGACGCGAGAAGTGCTTCGCCGCCAGCTCGGTCAAGGCCAGCGTTTGCGGCAGCCAGGGCTGCTCGTCCAGAGTCTCCACCAGCGACAGCGCCACGCCTTCTCCGGCCAGCTGTTGCAGGCATTGCTGCAGATAAGCCGCATCACCCGCCTGGCCGGACTGCACCAGATAACCCAGCGCGCTGCGATGTAAATCGGTATCACCCTGTTTCTTGCGGGTGCCTTGAATCAACGGTGCAATGCCAATACTGCAGTGGTATACCGAACGGGTCAGCGCGACATACAGCAGACGTAGATCTTCTGCCAGCCGTTCCTCCTCCGCCCATTCGAGACTTTGTTCATCGGCATTGAGATCCAGCAAGGCCTGGAAACTCTGGCGATCGTGGTACAGCACCTGCTGCTGCTGGCGGAAATTGCCGACGAACGGCAACCACACCAGATCGAACTCCAGGCCTTTAGATTTATGGATGGTGATTACCTGCACCAGATGTCGGTCGCTTTCCAGCCGCAGTTGCTGGTTATCGGACTGTCGATTGGGCTGGGAAATCTGCTGTGCCAGCCAGCGCACCAGCGCATGTTCGCTGTCGAGCTGTGCGGAGGCCTCCTGCAACAGCTCCCCCAAATGCATCACGTCGGTTAACCGACGCTCACCACCGAGGCTGGCCAACAGGTTTTCCGCCAGATGACGCTGATTCATCACTTCACGCAGCATCGGCAACACGCCGCGGCGCAGCCAGAGCGTTCGGTATTTGTCGAACTCATTGACCAGCGCATCCCAGGCGCGCTCATCCTGGTTCAATCCGTCCAGCGTTGGTGCATCCAGCCCCATCAGCCCGGTCGCCATGGCACTGCGCAGCGTGCGTTCCTGCTCCGGTGCCAGTACCGCCTGCAGCAGCCACAGCAGATCTTTGGCTTCCGGCGTGTCGAATACGCTGTCGCGGTTGGATAGATAAACCGAAGGTATGGCCAGCGCACTCAGGGCATCACGCACTAACGCCGCCTCATTGCGGCTGCGCACCAGTACGGTAATGTCTGACGCTTCTACTGTCCGCCGTTTTTCGCCGTCCACCAGCCAGGCCTGCTGGTCTTGCCCGGCACTGAGCCAGTCGCGGATTTGCGTGGCGCACAGGCGTGCCATCAATTGTTGGTACTCACTAACGCCAACGCCTTCCCCTTGCTGCAGCCAAAACTGCATCGCCGGCTGAGGCTGGTTTTGCAGCTCAAATGCCAGCCCCCGATTTTTCTCGGCGGCGGCCACTTCAATAAAGGGAATTTGGCCGAACAGGAAGGGTTTTTCCACCTGAGCAAACAGATGGTTAACGCTGCCCACCATCGCCGGGGACGAGCGCCAGTTGGTTTCAAGCGTATAGTGGGCACTTACCTCTGAACGGGCGCGCATATAGGTAAAGATGTCGGCACCGCGGAAGGCGTAAATTGCCTGCTTGGGGTCGCCGATCAGCAGCAGGCCGCATTCTGGCCTGCCGACATAGAGTTTTTGGAAGATGCGGTATTGTTGGGGATCGGTATCCTGGAACTCATCGATCATCGCTACCGGGTAACGCTGGCGGATCGCCTGCGCCAACCGTTCGCCACCGTCACTCTGCAATGCGCTATCCAGTCGGCTTAACAGGTCATCAAAGCCCAGTTCGGCGCGCTGGCGCTTCTCCTGCTGAATGGACAGCCGAATCTCGCTCAACGCCCGTGCCATGATCAAGTCACGTAACGTCAGCGGTTCATCGAACAGTTCGTCGATCGCCACAAACAGCGCATGCCGTGGCGGCTCGCCTTTTTTGGTTTTATCCAGCAGTACCGACTGGCGGAATTTATCCAGCTCTTTCGGCAGTTGATAGTCCTGAGTTTCCAGCACTACCCATTCACCCACCTTATGCAGCCAGTTGGGCAGGTGCTTGCTGCTGTAACTGCGCTTATCTACGCCGGACTGGCTGATCAACGCTTCCAGATCGCCCGCTGCTGCCAGCCACTGCGCTTTGATGGCGTCAATGCGCGCCACAATCTGCTCATGGCGCATCAGCACCGTTTCTTCATCCTTCGGTGGCCGACGCAGCATTGGCGCTTCGCCGTGCAGATAACCGGAAAGATCGGTCAGTAGCGCTTCCGGACCACTCCACTCCTGATTCACCGCCCGGGCGACGCCCAGCGGTAACGGATAACAATGACGGCGCCAAAAGTCCGCACAGGCCTGACGGCGTAGCGGCAATTCATCCTGCACCAGCGTTTGTTCAAACAGAATGCCGGACTCGAAGGCGTTATGGGTCAACATGCGCTGGCAAAAGCCATGAATGGTATAGATTGCTGCTTCATCCATCTGCCGCTCGGCAGCCAGCAGCTGTGCGGCGGCATCGGGCAGATCGTCAATTTCCGCCATCAACGAAACAAATAATGGGTTATCACATTTAGCTTTTTTACCGCGCACGCAGGCAATGCGTAATCCATGAATATTGCTACGGATACGCCCGCGCAGCTCCTCGGTGGCGGCCTCGGTAAAGGTCACCACCAGGATCTCCTCTACCGTCAGCGGTCGGGGAAAGGCCGCTGCCTGGCCCAGGCCAAGCAGCAGGCGCAGATACAGCGCACCAATGGTAAAAGTTTTACCGGTCCCCGCCGACGCCTCTATCAGCCGTTCGCCAAACAGCGGCAACGTTAGCGAGTCAAGCCGCTGCGGGGTGGTCTCTGTCATGGTGTCGCCACCTTGCGTGGCATAGTTTTCTGCAACGCAGAGGCATTTGTATAAGTCACCCAGTTCGGCTGTACGGCGTAATCGGCCTTCTCTTGCCCACTACCACTCACCTGCGACAGCACTGCCAGCCCCTGTGGCTTAATCACCGCCTGATGGAAATAATCCGCCAGTTTGGTCGGTGTCAGCTGCTGGATCTGCTCAATCAGCTTATGGCGAGTATCGAATGAGAAGTTGCCGCGGTCGAAGTCATTGGCGAAACGGCCGGCCTCTTCGCTCAGGGTTTGCGGACGCTGCTTCAGTTCGTTGATCATCGCCTGCTTGTACTGTTCGAAGTCAGCCGGTTTCATCTCACGCAGGCGTTTCTCGGTTTTCGGATAGAAATCCTGGTAGCGCTGATACAGATAGGCCGGCTGCTTGCTGTTGCTTTGCAGCAGGAAACCAATCCCCCACTGACGGCCCACGGACATAGGGAAAGCAAACACCGCGTAGCCCAGTTGTTCCTGAGTGCGCAGTTGGCTGTAGAACCATGGCTGGATAATCTGGCCCAACAGCGAGCTGTAAGCCATGCCGGTCACTTCGTCGTAGCCGGTCGGCACATACACTGCCGCCAACGCCGAGTCGGTGCTGCTGCCTGCCCGCTGCAGATTGGCCAACTGACTTTTAGTCACTTCGACGTCTTCGCCGTGCCACCATTCGATACCGGTGCAACCCAGGCGATGTTTCAGCGTTGAAGCCAGGGTATCCACCTGCTGCTTGCTCATATTCCCCACCACCAACAGCTCCGGCGTCGCGTCGGCCAACAGACTGTCGCGGTAGGCCAGTACATCTTTCAGCGTCAGGGTTTTCAGCACCTCACGGCGCTCGCTGCGTTCGGAGTAAGGCACGCGGGACACCATCTGCACCGGCTGGATCGCCAGCTCAAACGCTTTACCCTTCTCGGCGGAGTCCAACTGCTCCAGATACCAGGACTTGGCCTGCGCCAGTTGATCTTCGGTCGGCGTAAAGCTCGAGTAGCCCTCGATCAGGGAAGTCAGCAGTTGCGGCAAGCGCTGGGTAAAGCCGTTGGCGTTGAACTCCAGACCGTTGTTCGGCGAAGTTGAGAAACTCAACCCGCCAACCGAAGCCTGGTAGCTCAGTTGATCCAGCGAAATCCCTGCCAGATAGTCAGTCAAAGAGAACAGCACCTGGTTGCGCGCAGAATCCATGGTTTTTGCATTGCGGAACGCCACTGTGACGTCGGCCTTCGGCTCGTCGGCAAAGTAACGGCTCGGCATGTACAACACACGCAGGCCCGGTTGGTCGACCACCATCTCCGGTTTTTTAAACTCGTGCGAAGGTTTGGTCAGGCTGAAATCATCCGGAATATACGGATTCAGCGTGGGTAACGACAGGCTGATCCCTTTACCCAGTTGCTGCCACTGTTCAAAGCGCTGCGGGGTGATTTTATCGACCTGATAGGGCGCATTGACGAAGTAAGCCATCTTGTTATGTGGCTCATTCGGGCTGACGAACCAGATCCGCGCATTTTGCGGCGTCATGGCGTCCAGGCGCTCGGCAATCGCCTTGGCGTCATAGCGGTCGGCCAGGTAAGGCGCATCCAGCGTATGTTCAACCGGCACACGCAGCATGGTATCCACCAGCCATTCGATGTAATCCATATTGCGGGTGATCGACGGGTAGCGGAAATCCAGATTCAATACGTGGGAGATCTCATCAAAATAGCTTTGCTTGATGCCTTCGCTGCGCAACATTTTCAGGTAGTTAAAGATGGCAGCGACAACTTCGTCACGCTTGGCCAAGCCTTTGTCGGTCAGTGAAACGCTGATTGAGAATACACCACCGTTGCGATCCACCATAGGATCGGCCCCGGCATTGATGGCATCCGCCAACCCCTGCTTTTGCAGCCAGTCAGACAGGGTATTTTGGCTGCGGTTGCCAATCAGGTAACTGATGTAGGTATCGGTTTTGCTGCGGAATTCAGCACTGTTATTGTCGATACGGAATTCCACTTTCAGCTGCTTGCGCGGCTGGGCCGGGACATAGTGAATAATGATGCCCTGCTGTTCAGGAGTAACCGCCGGGACGTTGATCGGCGGCACGCTGGCGTCACGATTAGGCACGCGGCCAAAAGTTTTGGCTGCCAGTTCAGCCAGCTCCGGCAATGGCTGGTTGCTGTACAGCACCCCCATCATCAGATTGGCGGAATAATAGCGTTGGTAGAATGCCGTCAGCTCATCGTGCAGCTTGCTGCCCGGCTTGTCTTTTAAGGTATCGAGGTTACCGCCGGAGAAGCGCGCACTGGGGTGCGCCGGGTTCAGCGTTTCTGCCCCGACCTGCGCCATGCGCATTCCGTCGCGTGAACGCGCCATCGTCAGCTCGGCATTAACCGCGTTACGTTCACGATCGGCATTGCCTGGCTCCAACAGCGGTTCGGCGATAGCGTCCGCCATGCGGTCTACCGCCGGGGCCAACGCGTCGTTTTCCACTTCCAGATAGAACGCGGTGCGATAAGAAGCGGTGCTGGCATTATGGCTGCCACCGTGTTTCTTCAGGAACTCCGCCAGATTCTCCGCCTGCGGGTAGCGTTTGGATCCCATCAGCACCATGTGCTCCAGGTAGTGCGCCAACCCTAGCTGACTGTTCGGATCTTCCAGCGAGCCGACCGGCAGCGCCAGCGCCGCCAGTGATTTCGGCGCCTGAGCGTCGGAAACCAACAGCACGGTCATGCCGTTCGCCAACTTGATCGCCTGATACTGACGCGGATCGTGATCGCTTTTGTTGATCTTTTCCGCCAGCGGTTGCCATCCCTGTGCGGCCCAGCTCAACGGCGCCCAAAACATAACCACTAATACTAACCCGGTGATGCGGGCCAACTGTCTGCGCATATCCAAAATGAACCCCTATTCTGACGCCGTCGCGCCACATCCCTGACGTTGACGGCGTACATCAAAACAACACAATCAAAATCCATACCCTATGAATTTCAAGCTGGCCGCTCTAGCGCGTCCATGCGCTCGCGGCATTTGTACATCCCTGTACAGCACAGCTAGGCGGCCAGCTCGCTCATCCCCAGGCGCTTACTTGAGTAAGTAACTGGGGTGAGCGAGTCCAGATAACAACGCTGCAGCTTGAAAGGCGACGGGTCTATATGCCTGTACGTTATGTAAGACCGGAGCTAACCCCGATAGTTGAATATAACCCTGATTATTTTTACCACCTCAGGGCAATCAGTACCACTGGGGGATTGTTACCCAAGGTTATACCGTGCCACCGGCAACAGATAACGCTCTGTTTCGGCCAGAATTTGCGCTAAATAAATATTGTCTAATTGGCGGAATACCCGTTGCACATAGGGATCCTCGCCTTCGCCTGGAATACGCTGATCGCCGTGCCAGGTTTGCAGCAACTTGGCCCGGGCCTTGATTTGCACCTCTTCATCCCAGTCAATCTGCTGCGTCTCTGGCTGATAGCACTGGCTCAGCCACGCCCAGCCACTTTTGTTCAGTAACAGCAACGGCTGACACAGACCGCGCTGGTAGCCGGCCACCAGTTCAGCCAATTGCTCGTGGGCCTCTTGCGCACTTAACGCGGCAAAACGCCAGGCAGCCCCTTTGCGTCCGTAGATGCGGCTTTCTCCGCTGCCACCGACGCAGCAGTACACCAGATGTTCCAGCCACAGCAATATGCCGTCGACTGCCGATAAGGTTGACGGCCGCCAGCGCAGCAGCCCGTCGTCCTGGACCTGATGTAGCCAGCCGCTGATGCGCACACCGGCAATCTCGATATCCAGTTCCAGGCTGTGCCCTTCACTACGTTCGGCGCGGACCTGTTCGGCCAGCTCGGTCATCTCTTCCTGCTGCTTCTGCCAGTATATTTCGCCGAAGGGGCCAAAAGGTAATCCGCCGGCGGCACGCACCCGCTGAAACAGGCGGGCGGCGTCCCCACCGTCAATCAGCGTGTTCAGCAGTTGGCTGTTGAACTGATAGCGGCTGAGATTATCCAGGGTGAAGGGTTCTTCGTCCGGCAGTTCGGTTTCTTCCAGGATGAAACTGACCCCCAATCGCAGTTGGAAGAAGGCGCGGATCGGGTGGCGGTAGAACCGCAGTAAATCGTCCAGCGAGATCTGCGTTTTTTCATCCGGCAACAGGGGCTGATTAAACGCGGGATGCGCCGCGCCGCGCCGATCGGCGGCAGGTAACCACTCTGCCGCATAGCTTTGATCTTCGGTGTCGGGCAGGAAATTCTCGGCGGCAAACGGCATGCGTGAATGCCAGCTAAGCAAATGTTTACCCACCTGCTGTGCGCTGCCATCGGCGTCCAGATGTTCATCGCCCGGCAGACAATAACTTTGCTCAAGGTACTCCAGCAGTTCGGTCACCAGCACCGAAGCATAACGCTCGCTGTTATCCTGAATGGAGCGGCCAATAAAGCTGATATACAACCGTTGTTGCGCCGACAGGATCGCCTCCAGGAACAGGTAGCGGTCATCATCACGACGGCTGCGGTCGCCGCGTTTTACCTGTTGCGCCATCAAATCAAAGCCTAGCGGCGGCAAAGTGCGCGGATAAACCCCATCGTTCATGCCCAGCAGGCAGACCACTTTGAACGGGATGGAACGCATGGGCATCAGCGTACAGAAGTTGATTTGTCCGGCCAGGAAACGTTGGCTGATGCGTTCCTGATCGAGACGCGCCGCCAGTTCATCACGCAGAATAGACAGCGGTACCTCGTCGGGATAGCGCGCCGCCAGCCCAAACTCAAACAGCTTGTTCCACTGCTGTTCTATCAGCGCCAACACCACTTCCGTTTCGCCGTCCTGTTCAAAGAAGGTTTCAAGCAGTTGGCGGCACAGTGGCTGCCACTCCGGCAAACAACGCGCCTGCCCCAGCAGTTGCCGCCAGCGGCTCAGCGCCGCCAGCAGTTCCGCCAGTTGCCCGGCCAGTTCGGCCACCAGCCCGCTCGACTCGTCATAGGGTAAAACACCCTGCCAGTCGCCGGCATTGCTGTCCATGGCGTAACCCAGCAGCATGCGTGTAATACCGAATTGCCAGGTGTGCTGGCCGGTAGCGGGCAGATCCAGTTCACGCACGTTGTCGTCATCCAGCCCCCAGCGCACGCCGGACTCGCCGACCCAGTGGCGCAACAGGCGCAACCCTTCCTCCCGAATGGAGAACCGCGCTGCCAGCGCCGGAACCTCCAGCAAGGCCAGCACCTGCTCTGAGGTAAAGCGGCTCTGCGGCAGATCCAATAACGAGATAAACGCCTGTAGCGCTGGGTGAGCCTGGCTGGCCTTGCGGTCAGAGATGGCAAACGGCAGGTAACGTTCGGGGGAAGCGTTACCGAATACCGCCTGAATATATGGCGTGTAGCTGTCGATATCCGCCACCATCACGATGATGTCGCGTGGCGTCAGCTCAGGATCGTCCGCCAGCATGCTCAACAGCTGATCGTGCAGTACTTCCACCTCACGCTGCGGGCTGTGGCAGGCGTGCAGGCTAATGGAGCGATCGGCCGGATCAAGCCGACGTTTCGTGACGCTGCTCTCCAGCGTTTCCGGTGTGGTACCGATAACCGCACTGTTCTTCAGCTCCAGCATATCGTGCTGAATAGCATGCAGCAGATTGTCCGCAGGGATATCAACAAAGGCAAAAACTTCCTCTGAAGATTCGATCTGCGAGAGTAAAAAGTGGTGGTCGCGCCCCAGCTTGCCCCATGAAGCCAGCAGCGGGTTTGGCAGGTCTTGCTCGCCAGCGTCGTTAAACAATCCGGCGGCATTATCAGGATCCCGGAATAACGAATATTCCGTTTTGTCGCGATAATGCTGCCGCTTACGGCTCTGCAATTTAGCCAGGAATGACTGGCTCTGAATGTCCCCCCAATAGTAGCGGCACGGGTTGGTGAACATCAGATGAATATCAATATGCTTGCCCAGCGCCTGCAACGCTTCCAGATACACCGGGGGCAACGCCGAGATACCGCAGATAAAGACCCGAGGCGGCAGCCCCGCCGGCGGGGTTTCAGCTTTCTCTAACGCGCTGATAAAACGGCGATACAGGTTGGCACGGTGCCATTCTGGCTGCCCCAGTTCCTGAGTGTACTCAACCAGCCGCGCCCACAGTGGCGCTTGCCATTGCTGAGCCTCCGCCAGCCCATCAACACGCTCACCCTGCTGCCAGCTTTCCAGCCATTGCGGGCGATACACCAGATATTGGTCAAACAGGTCAGCCACCCGACCGGCAAGCTGGTGAATTTTACGCTTGTCGCCGTCGTCGGTGAGGTAATGCTGCAGCGGGGCAAATTCAGGTTGGGTAAGCAGATCGGGTAACAGCCACATCAACTTCCAGGTCATGGCGTCTTTGCTGAAGGCGCTCTCTTTCGGGATCCCCGGTAACACCCGGGTGAACATGTCCCAGATGAAGGTGGCCGGCAGCGGGAAAGCAATGTTGGCGGCAATGCCAAACTGTTCTGCCAGTTGCATCTGTAACCACTGCGCCATGCCAGGGCTCTGTACCAGCACCACTTCCTGTTGAAAAGGATCGGCCAATGGCTCTCTGGCTATCAACGCGCTGGTTAACGTTTTCAGCAAATCCAACTGATTGGAATGATAAACCCTAAACATTGGGAGCTCCCTTAAAACAAAATATCCGCCGGTTCACGGGCGCATGCAGTACCAACGACTGAGTTCCGCCCACTGTCGCTGGGGCGTTTGTATTCTTACCGTCAGCCGTTGGCAGCCGGCTTGCGGGGTGCTTAACCCTGTCTCACGTTGCCAACCGGGGCCCGGTAGCGGCAGCCCGACATCCACACGCCCGCTAGCGGCGAAAACTTCCAATTGCTGATGCGCCAACGACCAGGCCTGTCGATACTGCCACTGACGCTGGAACGACTGCAACAGCACCTGATGATACTGTAACAATCCCAGCAGCGACACCGCGAACAGCAACGCGGCGATCAGTACCTCCGGCAGGCTGAAACCCCGTTGGCGCCATAACGCTGCACCGGACGCGCTGCGCAGGTTACTCCGCACAGTCTACCTGCTTTTTTTCAGGGCAAAAATCCAGCCAGCCGCCGGTTTCCACCCTCAGCCCGATGTCACCCCCGGTGCCTTCAGGTTGGGTTCGTTGGTATAACCGCAACGGTTCCCCATGGCTGATCTGCGCATCACCACGTACCAGCACAATACCCGCCTGAGAGGATAATTTGGCACAGGCGCGCAGCTCACCGGTTTGCTGACACCACCAGTCATTAGCGACCAACCGCCCACGCGGCCAGGACTGCACCACGCCCCAACTGAGCGCCGAAGCGGCCTGATTATAAGCCTGTAGATAACGCTTCTCATCGGCGGCCAGCAGCAGAGCACTGTCCAGTTGGCGGTGCTGAGCATTCAGCAGCATCAACCCCATCACCAGTAACATCATTACTGCCGCCAGGGTGCTGCCTCCCTGCTGCCCGCCAGCCTTCATGGCAGTGAGGCCATGTTAACCGCCCACTGCAGGCTGCGCCGTATCCCTTTATCCGCTTTTGAACGGCCACTCAAGGCCAGCGCCACCCAGTTTTTACCGCTGTCGCCCGCATTCACCTTGATGCTGAAGGTTTCAATGCGCACTTCGTCGTTATCGAGCAGACGCTCCCAGCCGGTGCCACGGCAGTGACTCACGCCTCTCTGCCCTTCCAGCATGCCTTGCCGTAACCGGTACCCGAAGTAGCTGGCGTCGGCACCGAGGGTTTCCCAGCGCCCGCTGCGGGTGATGTCATAGGCAATTATCACACAGCTGCCCGCCGCCTCCCCGGCCGCACGACCGATCAACAAGGGTTGCCCCTGGCACTGGCCTGCACAGAAGCCAGCGCGGCGCAGATCCTTCTCAATGCCAAAGGCTAACTGCCGCAGCACCGACTCCAGCCGATAATGCCGACCGACATCGACACTGTGCTGACGCAACACCGGATAAGTTTTAGCCGCAGCCAGCGCAATCAGACTGCCAAAGGTCAGTGCCAGCATCACCTCCGGCAGTGTAAAACCGCGCTCTAGGGCTGACATACCGCAATCCCCCTCAGGCTCACGTCTTGGCCGCATAGCCGTAGCCGCCCCTTGGCAGACAGCACCAGGCGCAGGCTGCCGGCACCATTCCTGAGCACGATATGCCCGGCCTGGGCATTGTTACGCAAGCCATAAAACCCGATATCTTTTTGGGTAAACTCCGCCAGTTGCACGTCCCGATAGTCAGGACGGAACACATCATCGCCGAGCGCTGCACAATCCACCGGCGTTTGACCGCTGCCGATGCACCAGGGATCGCCGGTTTTAAACCCCAGCAGCGCCGTGCGATTACGCCAGTTGGCGTCCGCCTGTAACCGGGTGAGAAAGGCCAGCAGTTGCTGTGCGGTATGCTCCAGCCGCAAGGCCTGCTGATAATGACGCCAGTGGCTAACGCCCCAACCGGTCAGCAGGCCCGCCAGGGTAATCACCACCAGCAGCTCAATCAGCGTCATGCCGCGCTGGCCCGCAATGTTGAAAATCATCTTGTCATTCATGCCGGCCAGTGTAACCAGAGGCACAGCAGGATAAAGAAGGCGTTACCTGGCCTGAAGCGCACTGCGCAACCTTTCTATGAAACTGACGGGGAAGCCCGATTAAATGCGAAGCAGAGCGCAGAAACAGCGAAGGCGGACTGGCAGAAAAAACCAAGGGCGCAACCTGTGCGCCCTTGGGGATCAATCATCGGGTAAAAATCAGATGGCAACCGGTGCCTTGATGGCGGGGTGCGGATCGTAACCTTCGATTTCAAAGTCTTCGAAACGGTAATCGAACAACGATGCCGGCTTGCGCTTGATCACCAACTTCGGTAATGCACGCGGTTCGCGGGTCAGCTGCAACTGGGTCTGTTCCATATGGTTGCTGTACAGATGAGTGTCGCCACCGGTCCAGACGAAATCACCCACTTCCAGGTCGCATTGCTGCGCCATCATATGTACCAGCAGCGCGTAACTGGCGATGTTGAACGGCAGGCCAAGGAACACATCGCAGGAGCGCTGGTACAGCTGGCAAGACAATTTGCCGTCTGCCACATAGAACTGGAAGAACGCGTGGCAAGGTGCCAGCGCCATCTGATCCAGCTCACCCACGTTCCAGGCGGAAACGATAATACGGCGCGAATCCGGATCCTGTTTCAGTTGGTTCAGCACGGTGGTCAACTGGTCGATCTGACGGCCATCAGCCGTCCCCCAGGCACGCCACTGCTTGCCATAAACGGGGCCAAGGCTGCCATTTTCATCCGCCCATTCGTCCCAGATGCTGACGTTGTTTTCCCGCAGATAAGCCACATTAGTGTCACCATTCAGGAACCACAGCAGTTCATGGATAATCGAACGCAAATGACACTTCTTGGTAGTGACCAGCGGGAATCCTTCCTGCAAATTGAAACGCATCTGGTGGCCGAATATCGACAAGGTGCCAGTGCCGGTACGGTCGGCTTTAGGGGTGCCCTCGGCGAGCACTTTGTTCATCAAATCCAGATACTGTTTCATTTGTTCCTCACGACAGTTGTTGCTGCGGGCGACGACGATACGCCCAAATCATCATAATAATACCGGCCACCACCATAGGGACGGACAGGATCTGCCCCATGCTGATGACGCCGTCAAACAGGCCAAGCTGGGCATCCGGCTGGCGGAAAGCTTCGACGATAATACGGAATGCGCCGTAGCCAATCAGGAACAGGCCGGAAACGGCCCCCATCGGCCGCGGTTTGCGGATAAACAGGTTCAGAATGATAAACAGCACCACGCCTTCCAACAGCAGTTCATACAGCTGGGACGGGTGACGCGGCAACACGCCGTATTGGTTCAGGATAGGCAGCAGTTGCGGATCGGCGGCAGCCAGCGCCACGTCTTCCGGACGTGAGCTTGGGAACAGCATCGCCCATGGGGTATCGGTAGTCACACGGCCCCAGAGTTCACCGTTGATAAAGTTGCCCAAACGGCCGGCACCCAGGCCGAAGGGGATCAGCGGGGCAATAAAATCAGAAACCTGGAAGAAGGTGCGTTTGGTGCGGCGAGCGAACCAGAACATCACCAGGATCACCCCCATCAGACCACCGTGGAATGACATGCCGCCATCCCAGACTTTGAACAGATACAGCGGGTTATCCATGAACAGCGGCAGGTTGTAGAACAGCACATAGCCCACGCGGCCACCGACGAACACACCGAGGAAACCGGCATACAGCAGGTTCTCTACTTCATCCTTGGTCCAGCCGCTGCCCGGTTTGTTGGCCCGGCGTACCGCCAGCCACATGGCAAACACGAAGCCAACCAGGTACATCAGACCGTACCAATGCAGAGAAACCGGGCCGATAGAGAAAATCACCGGATCAAATTTAGGAAACGCCAGATAGCTATTGGTCATCTATCACCACAACAAGTCTATTATTCTTCCCCATCCGGGGGCGGCAGGTGCCAAACGCGGTGAAACACAGCAGGAGCATTATTTTTCCGTTGCTTTCAGCGCAGTTGAGAAGGCGGATAATAGCATAAGCTTAACCGCCTCCGGACGGGCCTGCAGGGAAAAGTTCTGTAAAAAAATCAGTCAGCCCACGGCCTTACTTACCGCCGCGGATCAAACCACCCATGCCGCGCCGTTCCATAAATGCCGCTACCTGATGACGTACTTCGGTGGTCATTTGGGCATTAAGCACCCGCTGCACCAGCACTTCGGCATCGGATAACTCAATGTGCCGCAGCAGATATTTGATGCGCGCCACGCTACGTCCGTTCATGCTCAGATTACGGTAACCCATCCCCACCAGCAGCAGCGCCCCCATCGGGTCACCGGCCAGTTCCCCACACAGGCTTACCTGCAACCCAACCGCCCTGGCCTGCACGGCGATCAGCTTAAGCACCTGCAGCATAGAGGGATGCAGACTGTCGTACAGCGACGCCACCCGGGTATTGTTGCGATCTACCGCCAACAGGTATTGGGTCAGGTCGTTGGTGCCTACCGAGATAAACTCAATGCGCCCGGCCAGATGCGGGATCATGAAGACCATCGAGGGCACTTCCAGCATGATGCCTAATTTGGGTTTTGGGATTTCATATCCCAGCATCTCTTCCACTTCCCGCCCTGCGCGGTCGATCAAGCGTCGGGCCTCGTCGATCTCTTCCAGGCTGGTGATCATCGGCAGCAGTATGCCCAGATTGCCGGTACCGGCATTGGCACGCAGCATGGCACGCACCTGGATCAGGAAGATCTCCGGCTGATCCAGGGTAATACGGATGCCACGCCACCCCAGACAGGGGTTTTCTTCGCTGATCGGCATATAAGGCAGTTGCTTATCGGCGCCAATATCCAGCGTGCGTAGCGTCACGGGCTTGTTCGGGTACAGCTGCAGCATGCCCTGATACTGGGCGACCTGTTCCTCTTCGGAAGGGAAGCCGCTCTGCAGCATAAAAGGGATCTCGGTACGGTACAGACCCACACCGTCAACCCGCCCGCCCAGCAGTTTTTCATGTTCAGGGCTGAGGCCGGCGTTAAGCATTACCTGAACACGCTCGCCGCTTTTGAGTTGGGCCGGTTGCTCAACGTCGTCTTCAGCCAGCTTGCTTAATTCCAGCTCTTCGCTGATCAGCCGTTGGTATTCCTGCACCAGCACCGGTTCGGGATCGACCAGCAGTTCGCCGCGATAACCGTCGACGATCAGCAGCCGCTGGCTGAGCAGCGCAGGCTGGATATCCGCCCCCATCACCGTCGGCACGCCCATCGCCCGCACCAGAATGGCGGCATGGGAGTTGGCGGCACCGTCGCGCACCACTACGCCGACCAGTCTGTCTTGCGGCATTTCTGCCAGCAGGGTCGCGGTCAATTCATCGGCCACCAGCACAAAACGCGCCGGCCACTGCGTAGCGCCCTGGGTGGTGTCATCGAGGTGGAATAACAGACGCTGGCCAAGCGCGCGCAGATCGCTGGCGCGCTCGCGCATATAGGTGTCTTGCAGGCTGGCAAACTGAGCCGCAAAGACTTCGATCACCTGTTTAACCGCCCATTCCGCCACGGAACCGGCATCAATTTCGGCAAACAGTTCGCGCTTGAGGCGCGCGTCGTTCAACAGGTGAGAGTAGAGGTCGAAGATCGCCGCGCTCTCTTTTTGCGAGCTGGCGGCAAAGCGCTTGCTGAAACGGCGGAATTCCGCGCCGGCTTCTTCCAGCGCCTGAGTCAGGCGCTCCCGCTCGCTGGCAGTATCGAGCGTCGAAGCCTCGTAAACTTGATCGAGTGAAGGCTGGCTGCTGTCCTGCCAGCCTTCAGCCACCGCAACGCCTGGGGAGGCCGCCAGTGCACGAATGCGCGTCTGACGATACTGTCCGAAAATGGCGTTAAGCTGTGACTGCGAGAGGATCCCGGCCATTTGCGTGGCCAGGGTCACCATGAAGGATTCTTCGCTTTCGTCAAACTGACGTAGCTCACGCTGCTGTACCACCAGCACGCCCAGCAGTTGGCGACGATGAATGATCGGCACGCCGAGGAAGGATCGGAAACGATCCTCTTTCACCTGGGGAATGTATTTGAAGCTGGGGTGACTCTGCGCGTCGGCCAGGTTAATCGGCTCCGCACGGCGTCCGACCAAACCGACAATGCCTTCATCAAAAGCCAATGCGATAGCGCGCCCACGCGGTTTTTTTAACCCGCGTGTCGCCATCAGGTAATAGCAGCGGCGGTCGTTGTCCGCCAGATAGATGGAACAAACTTCTGTATCCATTGCCAGACAGGTTTCATTGACCAAAAGATCCAGCGCATCTGTCAGGCTGGCCGCCGCGGCCACCTTCTCAACAATTTCTCGCAAGCGCGTGAGCATAGTCGGCTTAACTTAACCTCTCTTCCGGCGATAAGCGGGGGTCTGCCGCTGTGCTGCCTGCTCCTGCATTGGCATCACGGTGACGGCGAATTCTTTCATCACCCGGCGGTACACGTCGCGTTTGAACGACACCACCTGGCGCACCGGATACCAAAAACTCACCCAGCGCCAGCCGTCAAACTCCGGCGTGCTGCTGCGTTGCATATTGATATCAGCGTCATTGCACATTAACTGCAACAGAAACCATTTCTGCTTTTGGCCGATACAAACCGGCTTTGTGTCCCAACGCACCAAACGTTTTGGCAATTTATAGCGCAACCAGTTGCGGGTTGAGGCCAGGATGCGCACATCCTTTTTACTCAGCCCCACTTCTTCGAACAGCTCACGGTACATTGCCTGTTCTGCGGTTTCACCAGGGTTAATCCCACCTTGGGGAAACTGCCAGGAGTGTTGACCGTAACGGCGAGCCCACAGGACTTGCCCCTGACGATTACAGATTACGATACCAACATTCGGGCGGTAGCCATCATCATCGATCACCGGACTACCTCGATAAGCTTAAATTCGCATAGATACCCTGATTGTTTCACACAAGCTACAGGCGGTAAACCACTGCTTTGCGGCGCTGCAGACCGGATAACATTGGGATAACTCACAGATAATGGCAAAGTTATAAACATGCGAGGCGATTTACACGCGGTTTTATTCACTTTTTCTGTGGATAGGTGTGTGAAGAACTCAAGGGATAAGCCGGTAAAACTCTGGTGGGCCTAAAAACCCCGTAAAAATATAAATCACATTAATCGTTTAAAAACATAAAGATACATAATTATCAACAGCCCTATACAGAGCAAAAATGTGATCTATGTCCGTTTAGGATCTTACCCTGGTGAAAGATCCACCAACGTCGTTTTTATCCACAGATTATCCGTATGAGTTACGCACAAAACGGACAATTTCGCAAAAAAGTGCCTGCGTCAAGGCTGTAAATCGAACCAGTGATCGGTAAAAATTTGGGTTATCCCATAAATCTGTGGATAAATAGGTGTAAGATCCTGTTTATTGTCGGTGGCTTCAGGTGCACAAGCGTCGCCCGGAATTTTTCCTCTGCCGGCTGCGAGAAAAAAAGTCATGAAAAATCATGCTACTATTATTCTTTTCCCCGGTCCTTTCCCGCCAAGGTTCTCTGTGGACAAATACAGTACGTTTTTCAACCAAATCTAACAGGCTGGTATTATGGCGTTTTTATCTCCTCTGCCCCCTCCTCCAGAAAACGAACAACAGCTGTTTGAACGGGCTCAGCAGCTTGCCGGCTGCCATCTGGGTGAACTGGCCGAACGTGCACAGTTGGCTATCCCCAAAGACCTGAAGCGCGATAAAGGCTGGGTTGGCATGCTGCTGGAGCAGTATCTGGGCGCCATGGCGGGCAGCAAGCCGGAGCAGGATTTCCCCGAGTTGGGCATCGAGCTGAAAACCATCCCGATAGACGCCGCCGGCAGACCGCTGGAAACCACCTTCGTCTGCGTGGCGCCCTTAACCGGCAACAGCGGCGTAACCTGGGCCAGCAGCCATGTGCGCCATAAGCTGGCGCGGGTGTTGTGGATCCCGGTGGAAGGCGAACGACAAATTCCGCTGGCACAGCGACGTATAGGTTCACCGCTGTTGTGGAGCCCGAGCGCCGAAGAGGAAGAAATGTTGCGCCGCGACTGGGAGGAACTGATGGATTTGATCGTGCTCGGTCATGTAGAGCGGATCACTGCCCGCCACGGTGAAGTGCTGCAACTGCGTCCCAAGGCGGCCAACAGTAAGGCCCTGACCGAAGCTATCGGCGAACAGGGTCAGCCGATCCTCACATTGCCGCGCGGGTTCTACCTGAAAAAAAGCTTCACCGGTGCATTATTGGCAAGACATTTCTTTATCTGATCCCTTTTGTTTAGGTCGCGTTTAGCTAACAGTGTCTCTGTATCAATAAACGCGTATAATTCAGCCTTTGCTTTTTATTAAGGTGTGGTTTGCCAATGTTCGAGTGGATTATGGATCCCAATGCCTGGTTAGCGTTAGGTACGCTGACCATTCTTGAGATCATTTTGGGTATTGATAACATTATTTTCCTTTCGCTGGTGGTGTCCAAACTGCCGAAAGCGCAGCAGAACAAGGCTCGCCGCATCGGTCTGGCCGGCGCAATGTTAATGCGTCTGGGGCTGTTGGCCTCTATCGCCTGGGTGATCCGTCTGACCCATCCGCTGTTTAGCTTCATGGACCACAGTATCTCGGCACGCGATCTGATCCTGCTGCTGGGTGGGCTGTTCCTGATTTGGAAAGCCAGTAAAGAGATCCATGAAACCATCGAAGGCTCAGATGAAGAGCACCACACCAAGGTGCACGGCTTCTTCGGTGCCATCGTGCAGATTATGCTGCTGGACATCATTTTCAGCCTGGACTCGGTGATTACCGCAGTAGGCCTGTCCGACCATCTGTTTATCATGATGGCCGCAGTGGTGATTGCCGTTGGCGTCATGATGTTTGCCGCCCGCCCTATTGGTGAGTTCGTTAACCGCCATCCTTCGGTGAAAATGCTGGCGCTGGCGTTCCTGATCCTGGTGGGCTTCACCCTGATGCTGGAAAGCTTCCAGGTGCATGTACCAAAAGGCTACATCTACTTTGCGATGTTCTTCTCAATGTCGGTCGAAGCGCTTAACCTGATGCGCAGCAAGAAAAAAACCGTCTCTGAGTAATCCCCCACGGGAGTGCGCGCCAGCCGCTCCCGTTATTATTTTCGCCTTCCCCCCTGCTCAGCGTCACTTTCTCTATAAAGATAAAGACTTATCCGAAACACGGCGCATCCAGAGTTTGCTACTCTAAGAAGAAGCTGCTTTTTTGCATATATAACAGAGGATCCGCAGGATGAATAAGTGGGTAATGGCAGTGTCTGCGTTGGTGATCGCCGCCGGGTTGGCGGGATGTTCCAGCGATTACGTGATGGCGACTAAAGACGGCAATATGATCCTGACCCAGGGTAAACCGGAGATTGACAAGGATACCGGCCTGATCAGCTACAAAGATGAAAAAGGCAACAACCGCCAAATCAACGGCGATCAGGTTTCACAGGTTATCGAACGTTAATCCCCCATCGGCTATCCTGCGCGATAGCCTTCCTCGCACTGAATCCACTTCCCCCATCTTCCCGGCTTGGTTATAGTCGGCAAAGGCGATATCACCGCCTTGCAGGTTGTTTGCCACAGCCTGCCATTTGGCTCCTGTTTCACCGGGCGGTTCCGCCCGTTAGCGCTAACATGAAAGGAAGGCCGTTAATGCAATACCACCGTATTCCCCACAGTTCTTTAGAAGTGAGCGTGCTGGGACTGGGCACCATGACCTTTGGCGAACAGAACAGTGAAGCCGATGCCCATGCGCAACTCGACTATGCATTAGCCGCTGGCGTCAACCTGATCGATACCGCAGAGATGTACCCGGTCCCACCCCGTCCTGAAACCCAGGGGCTGACCGAACAATACATTGGCAGTTGGATCAAGGCACGCGGCAACCGTGAGAAGATAGTGCTGGCCAGCAAGATTGCCGGGCCGGTGCGTGGCACCGACAGCAGCATCCGTCCACAGCAGGCGCTGGATCGCAAAAATATCCGTGTCGCGCTGGATGCCAGCCTGAAACGACTCAACACCGATTATCTCGATCTCTACCAACTGCACTGGCCACAGCGTCCGACCAACTACTTCGGTAAGCTCAATTATCAATACACCGATGATAAAGCCACCGTGACCCTGCTGGAAACGTTGGAGGCGCTGACCGAACAGGTGCGTGCCGGTAAAATCCGCTATATCGGGGTGTCTAACGAAACGCCATGGGGCGTAATGCGTTACCTGCAACTGGCCGAAAAGCACGAGTTGCCACGCATCGTTTCAATTCAGAATCCCTACAGCCTGCTGAATCGCAGTTTTGAGATTGCCCTGGCAGAGATCAGCCAGCACGAAGGTGTCGAACTGCTGGCCTATTCCAGCCTGGCGTTCGGTACCCTGAGCGGCAAGTATCTGAACGGCGCCAAGCCGGCCGGTGCGCGCAATACGTTATTCACGCGCTTTAACCGCTACTCTGCGCCACAAACGCAGTTGGCGATTGCCGAGTATGTCGCGTTAGCCAACAAGCACGGGCTGGATCCTTCGCAGATGGCGCTGGCCTTTGTGCGCCAGCAACCCTTCGTTGCCAGTACCTTGCTGGGCGCGACCACGCTGGAACAACTGAAAACCAACATCGACAGTTTCGACGTGGTGTTGAATGAAGATGTGTTGCAGGGGCTGGAAGAGATCCATACCCGCTTTACCATTCCTGCGCCATAAACAAGATGGGGCGCCTGATCGCGCCCCATCCGTTATTTTGCCCGCCGCTGCGACAACCACAGTGCGCTAATCGCCAGTGCGAACACCACGCCAAAACCAATCCCCACGCCGACCACCGGCACGCTGATTTTTACCGCCAGAGAATACAACCCGAGCATCAGCAACATGGCGGTGTTCTCCCCCAGGTTCTGCACCGCGATCGCGTTCCCCGCCCCCACCGAGTTTTTGCCCCGCTCCTGCAATAGTGCGTTCAGCGGCACCACAAAGAAGCCGCCCAATACGCCGATAATCAGCAGCACTATATAAGCGTTAAACAGGGTGGTTTGCAGCGCGAATATTGCCACCGCTACGCCGATCAGGATCCCGGCAGGCATGCAACGCTTCACCGTCTCCAGCGTGACGAAGCGCGCGGCCGCACCGGCACCAATCACAATCCCGACCGCCACCATGGCATTGAGCAGCGTCGGCGTGGCGTTATCGGCGATACCGAGCGCTACCGGCACCCACAGCACCAACAGGAAGCGCAGCGTGACCCCGGCGCCCCAGAACAGGCTGGTGCCAATCAATGAGAAGCGTGTCTGGCCGTCGCGCCACAACACCACACAGGCGTTGAAGAAGGCCCGCGTCATGGCACGCGGCGTCCAGGAAACGGCAGGATGTGCCGCAGGCAAGCGCGGAATGTACAGGTTGGCAATCACCGCCGCCGCATAGACCACCGCACACACCGCCAACGCTGCCACGATATGCCAGTCGGCCAGTATGCCGCCGGCCACCGATCCGATCAGGATCGCGGCAATGGTGGAGGCCTCCATCAGGCCGTTGGCCTTGACCAGTTTTTCACCGCTGGTGATCTCGCCCAAAATACCGTACTTGGCGGGTGAATAGGCCGCGGCGCCAACGCCCACCAGGGTATAACCGAGGAACGGATTGAACCCGAAGCAGATCACCAACGCACCGGCCAGCTTCAGACCGTTGGCCACCATCATCACCCGCCCCTTGGCGAAGCTGTCAGCCACCTGGCCGACAAAAGGTGCGAGGATGATATAGGTGGCGACAAACGCCATCTGCAAAATCGGCTGGCTCCAGTCGGGGTAGAGCTGTTGCTTGATCAACGCCAGCGTGGCGAACAGCAGCGCGTTGTCGCCGAATGCGGACAGAAACTGGGCGCAAATCACCGCAATCATGCTGCGTGAGAGCAAGGGTGAATCAGTATTCAACGTCGGGTTCATCAGACAGTCTCCGGCTGTTCAGCCATGTTACGCAGGGTCACAAAGTCCGGTTTCCCGCTGCCGAGCACCGGTAAGGTTTTCAAAATACGGATATCACGCGGTACGGACAGCTCAGGGCTGCCCAATTCCCGCGCCACCTTCAACAAGGCCTCGCGGGTGATGCCGGCGTCGGTGGTAAACAGTACCAGCGCCTCACCTTTGCTGCTGTCGCTTTTCACCGTGGCGGCGTGCTGCCCCTCCGGTGCTACGCGCTGCGCCAGCAGCTCCACGCTTTCCAGCGAGACCATTTCACCCGCCAGTTTGGCAAAGCGCTTCACGCGACCGCGGATCACGCAGTACCCCTGCTCGTCCAATGTGACAATATCGCCGGTATCGTACCAGCCTGGCTGCAGGTTGCCGTGCTCATCCTCTGCCGCCGGAAGCTCCAGCTCGCCCGGACGTTCCACCCGCAGATAACCTTTCATGATATTAGGCCCCTTCAACTGCAAGCGCCCGCCGTTATCGATGCCCGGCACCTTCATCAACCGCGCCTCCATATTCGGCATGATACGGCCAACGGTGCCTACCTTGGCTGCCAGCGGCACGTTGATCGACACCACCGGCGCGCACTCGGTCACGCCATAGCCTTCCAGGATGCGGATGCCATATTTGTCCTGATAAATCTGTTTGGTGCTGTCCGCCAGCTTTTCCGCCCCGGCCACCACGTAGCGCAAACGAGCAAAATCATACGGGTGAGCAAAGCGGGCATAGTTATTGAGGAAAGTCGCGGTGCCGAACAGCACCGTGCAGTTGCGGTCATAAACCAGCTCCGGTACCACACGATAATGCAGCGGGCTGGGATAAAGGAAAATGCGACTGCCGGTCATCAGCGGGGTCAACAGCCCGACAGTCAGGCCAAACGAGTGGAACAGCGGCAGCGATGACATAAAGCGGTCACGCGGGGTGAAATCGGCGATGGTGCGGATCTGTTCAACGTTGGCCAGCAGGCTGGCGTGAGAATGCACGACGCCCTTCGGATTGCCCTCCGAGCCGGAGGTGAACAGGATCAGCGCCGCATCGTCCGGTTGCTGCGGCAGCATGGCGCGCGCCGGTTGGAACAGGTGACGCAGGATCCACAACTTGTCCGCCAGGGTAATCGTATCTTTCAGATCCTCCAGATACACCCAATTGGCCTCAGGCACCTGTTGTGGCAAATGCGTCAACTTGCCCTTTTCCAGAAACTGGCGCGAAGTGACGATGGTTTTGAGGCTGGCGGCGGTCATGGCGCTTTTCAGGCCTTTGGATCCGGCGGTGTAATTGAGCATCGCCGGAATGCGGTTGCGCAGTGAAGCGCCAAAAATAGCCGCGACGGTGATGGTCGCATTCGGTAATAACATACCGACATGCTCACCCTCGGCGGTAAAACGTTGCAGGATACGGCTGACGCCCAGCGCTTTCTTGGTCAGCGTCCGGTAGCTGTCCTCCTTGAAGTTAATATCCTCGATGCACGGCTGGTTACGGCCATAACGGTGCTGCGCCGCCAGCAGAGCCTGGAACAGGGTCTGCGGCTCGCGGGTATCCATCCGTGCCTTCATCATAATCTGGTGCAACCGGTCTCCGGCCAACGCACGGCGATCGCGGGCGCGCGGCGCTACCGGCATCGGCAGCGAGGTCGGCGGTAAAATACGGATGCTGATCTGCGGGAACCAGCGGATCTTGAACACCCCGGCCATGCGCCCAAAGGGGCTGAACTCGGCACCATCCAGCCGTATCGGCACCAGAGTCGCTCCGGATTTGGCGGCGATAAACGCCGCACCGTCATAAACCTTCATCAGCGAACCGGTAACGGTGATACGCCCTTCAGGAAACACCACCACCGGCCGCCCCTGCTCTACCGTGCGCACCAGCTGTTTGATAGCCATGGGTTTGGTCGGATCGAGCGAGACAAAGTCGATATAGGGCCGCAGCCAGCGCATAAACCAGCGATCGCCAATGCTGGCATACACGGCAAACACCGGCTTGATCGGCAAAAACACCGCCAGCAAAACGCCGTCGAGGAAGGAGATATGATTGGGGGTAATCAGCAGCTTTTGCTGATCGAAATGTCGGACGTCGCCCTCGACACGTACCCGGTACAGCAGGCGGAACAGCACCCGCAGTATAGAAAAGATCATGCCCTTCTCCCTTTGGCCAAGATGAGCGTAAATGGTTGTAGGGAAAAGAATACTATATGGCAGGCAAAAAAAAACCTACGCATCCGCGTAGGTTGGTGCAATTGAAAATGGCTTCAACATACAGAGTATGCTGATTTCTCACCAATCAATACCTCTGGGATCACCTACTCTAGAGAGATGGCGATTAAGAAACTACCGGCCAATCGCAAGAGTTTTGCTCCAAATGCAACCAGCTGTAAATTTCCCGCAATTTACGGAAATAACTCAATGAAACTTAAACAGTCCTGGAGTCAATAAATACAAAATCGGATTTTGTGCAGGCGAGATGGCAAGGCGGCAGGCAAAAAAAAACCTACGCATCTGCGTAGGTTGGTGCAAATTAATATGGGTTCAACAAACAAGTTGCCGAAACTCACCAATCAATACCTCTGGGACGTTCAATTTACCCCGTGCCGGCAAAAGCCAGCCAGCAGGCAATCGCAACATTAAGGCGCAAAGTGTAACCAGGGGTGTAATTATCTATCGAACGCTCACTTCGACCAGGCAGCTCATGGCGTTCGGGCCCTGGGTTAACGGCGAGGTACCGATATCCAGCGTCAATACGTTCGGGTTGCCGGACTGCTCCACCTCCAGCAGCTGGGCGCCGAAGCCCGGATCAAACCAGGCACCGGTGGCCATCAGTACCACGCCCCGGGTGACACCGTCAGTAAGAGAAACGCCTGCCAGACAGCGGCCACGCGCATTGCTGACCAGCACCTCAGTGCCATCGACAATACTGCGTTCTGCCGCATCTTGCGGATGCATATACAGCGTCTCGCGACCGGCGGTTTTATTGCCCTGCGCCAGCGGTGCCGGATCCATCTGGCTGTGCAAACGGTCGCTCGGCTGGATGGAAATCAGGTGCAGCGGCCAATCTTTGGCCTGCGGCGCACCCAGCCATTCGGCCGGCGGCTGCCACTGCGGATGCGGTGCAAAATCGGCATAACCGTAGCCGGCGATTTTCTCGCTGAACAACTCAATCTTGCCGCTCGGGGTTTGCAACGGATTGGCCTGCGGATCAGCACGGAAGTCATCAAAGAACACGAACTCTTTCGCCGGTGCCGGCAGCTCGACATAGCCTTTGTGCCAGAAGTCCTCAAACTCGGGCCATTCCACGCCGGTGCCTGCCTGCGCCTGTCCGCACTGCTGATAGATCGATTCGATCCAGGCGCGTTCGTCGCGGTTTTCGGTGAATTGTTCGCGGTAACCGAGTCGCTCTGCCAGATCGGCAAAAATATCAAAGTCATTTCGCGCCTGATGCTGTGGCGCAATCGCCTGGTGCATCGCCAACACGTAGCGATCGCGCGATGAACCGCCGATATCGTTACGTTCCAGCGAGGTCGTGACCGGCAGCACGATATCCGCCATTTTGGCGGCCGGTGTCCACCAGATGTCCTGCACAATCACCGTATCCGGTTTCTGCCAGCCCTCCACCAGTCGGTTTAACTGTTGGTGGTGATGGAACGGATTGCCACCGGCCCAGTGCACCAGATGGATATCCGGATAGTGCCGCGTCTCGCCGCGGAACTGATAGGGTTCACCAGGTTGCAGCAACATGTCACAGATGCGCGCCACCGGGATAGCCAGCCCGCAAGGATTGGCCCCCACAGGCATCATTGGCCCCGGGGTATCCACGCGCGGGTTGCCGACGCCGTTCATTGAACCGTGCCCAAACGAGAAGCCGCCGCCCGGCAGCCCAACCTGACCGAGCATCGCCGACAGGGCAATCATCATCCAGTAGGGTTGTTCGCCACGGTGAGCGCGCTGAACGGAATAGGAACAAGTGATAAAGCTGCGCACGCCGATCAGTTGCTGCGCCAGCAAGCCGATGCGTGCCGCGGGGATGCCGGTGATCGCACTGGCCCACTCCGGCGTTTTTGCCACGCCGTCATCGGTGCCGCGCAGATAACTCGCCAGTTGGTCGTAACCGGCACAGTGGCTATAGAGGAATGCCTCGTCCTGCGCGCCCCGCCGCTGAATTTCATACGCCAACGCCAGCATCAGCGCCACATCGGTATTCGGACGGATTGGGATCCATTCGGCATTGACGAATGCCGGACAGTCATCACGCATCGGACTGATGTTGATCACCGGGGTGCCTTTCTGTACCAGCTTTTGCAGCCACGGCTTGAGTGAATGCTCCGCCGCACCGCCGGAAGATACCTGGGCATTTTTCAACGCCAGGCCACCGAAAGCCACAAACAGTTCACAGTGCTCGACCACGCTAGGCCAACTGGTGACGCGCCCGGTCAATGGGGTGAAGGTGCCAATCACATAAGGCAGGAAAAACTGCGCAGCCCCCCAGCTGTAATTGCCCAACTGGTCAACACCGCCACCGCCGCCGAAATAAAAACGCCGCACCAGCGAGCGCGCATGATGCAAACGCCCGGCGGATGACCAGCCATAAGAACCGGTAAACAGGCCTGAGGGGCCGTAGCGATCGCGCACGCGACGGTTTTCTTCCGCCACCAAATCGAGCGCCAAATCCCAGTCCACTTCGACAAAATCTTCTCGCCCCCGTAGCGTACGGTCACTGCCTTCGCGCTTTTGCAGCCAGGAGCGACGCACGGCAGGTTTGCGGATGCGCTTGTCGGAATAGGCCATAGGCGCGATGGAGGCGAGCATCGGGGAAGGATCCGGATCGTCGGCGAACGGCTCACAACGAATAAGCCTGCCGTCTTCAACCACGGCGGTATACGCCCCCCAGTGAGCGAGTTGAGGATAACGTTTAATCGACATGCGGTTCTCAAACAAAAGTAGATGCGCAAAAGTAACATTAGCCGACCCGCGCAGCCAAAGCACAAATGACTCTATTACTGACTGGTACAGGTCTAAGCGCACGATAAATCGCCCATATCTGCAACAGCCGCCACAAGTTGCGATCGCCAGCGCTTGCAGCCCCGCGTTTTTTCCGCAAAACTGAGGAATGTAAGCGATTACCCAGGATGTATGACAGATATGGCTACCATAAAGGATGTTGCCAGGCTGGCGGGTGTTTCCGTGGCCACGGTATCCCGCGTAATAAACAATTCCCCGAAGGCCAGCGAAGGCTCGCGCACTGCCGTGCAGGCCGCGATGGAACAACTGCAGTACCACCCAAACGCTAACGCCCGCGCGCTGGCGCAGCAATCCACCGAAACGCTCGGGCTGATCGTCTCCGACGTGTCCGATCCTTTTTTTGGTGCCATGGTCAAAGCTGTCGAACAGGTGGCCTACGCCACCCATAACTTCTTGCTGATTGGCAACGGTTACCATGAGGCGGAAAAAGAGCGTCAGGCGATTGAACAACTGGTACGCCATCGCTGTGCTGCGCTGGTGGTCCATGCCAAAAAACTGACCGACCGTGAGTTGAGTGGCTGGATGCAGCAAATCCCGGGGATGGTGCTGATTAACCGCACGCTGCCGGGCTTTGAATCACGCTGCGTAGCGCTGGACGACCGTTATGGTGCCTGGCTGGCGACCCGCCATCTGATCCAGCAGGGGCACCAGCGCATTGCCATCATTTGTTCCACCCACCAGATTTCCGACGCCACAGACCGCCTGCAGGGCTATCTCGATGCCTTGCAGGAGCATGGCATTGCGGTGGATGAAAAACTGATTGCCTATGGTGAGCCGGACGAAATCGGCGGTGAGCAAGCGATGACCGAACTGCTCGGGCGCGGCAAAAACTTTACGGCGGTGACCTGCTATAACGACTCAATGGCCGCCGGTGCTCTGTCGGTGCTGAGCGACAACAGTGTCGATGTTCCTGGCCAGATGTCGTTGATTGGTTTTGATGACGTGCTGATTTCACGCTACCTGCGGCCACGCCTGACCACCATTCGTTATCCGGTGGTGGCGATGGCGACTCAGGCGGCCGAACTGGCATTGGCGCTGGCCAACAACCAGCCATTGCCGGAGATCACCAATATGTTCAGCCCGACCCTGGTACGCCGCCATTCGGTGGCCAGCATCAATAACGTCTACGAGCAGAACTAATCCAGTTCCCGGTGATAGACTCGCACCGGGCGGTCGGGGTAATCCAGCGCGTCGCCAATGTAATGCCAGCCGTGGCGCTCGTAATAGCCGCTGAAGTCACTGTAGAGATACAGCTCGCTGAAACCGGCGCCCCGGCTGTAGTCCTGCACATGCTGCTGCAGCCGTAAACCCAGCCCGCTACCGCGTTGGCTTTCATCGACATACAACGCCGCCAGCCAGGGCGTCAGATCCTGGCGGCTGATCAAATCGCAGCGCCACAGGCCCACGGTGCCGACCAGTTTGTCGCCCAGCAGAGCAATAAAAGTGATGGGCAAATCCGCCCCACGCAGCCCACTTTCCACCACGCTGGCGAAAAATGCCCGGCTGCTTTCGCTACCAAAGGCGCGCCACTGCCAGTCGATCACCTGCTGTCGGTACTGTGGATAATCCGCCAGAAGCACAATGTTAATCATCTCCCCCCCTTTTTCCGTTGCCCGAGATCAGTCTACGGGCGTTTGCAGACAACGCAATCCCGGCGACAAAAAGCCACGCAGCCAAGGGCTAACCCTATGCTAGACTGAGCATTATTTGCCACAGCGGATGTTGAAAGGGGTAAGCCATTGATGATCACCATGTTGGATGTTTCCATTCGCGCTGGGGTCTCTAAGGCCACGGTTTCACGCGTGTTAAATGGCACCGGCCAGGTGAAAAAAAGCACCCGCGACGCGGTGTTCAAAGCGATGGACGACCTGGGTTACCGCCCGAATTTCCTCGCCCAATCGCTGGCGAATAAAAGCTCCAACAGCATTGGACTGGTAGTCTCCAACTTCGACGGCCCCTACTTCGGCCGCCTGCTGCGCAAAGCCGCCAAGCTGATCGAAGCCAGCGGCAAGCACCTGATTGTCACCGACGGCCACGACACGCCGGAAGACGAGCTACAGGCAGTGCAACTGTTGGCCGATCGCCGTTGTGACGCCATCATTCTGTATACCCGTTTTATGTCCGAATCTGCGCTGATGAACTTGCTGGGAAGCCTGCCGGTGCCGATCATGGTGATCAACCGCGATCTTCCGCAGGCACGCGAGCGCTGCGTGTTCTTCGAACAGCAGAGGGCCGCCTTCCACGCGGTGGATTATCTGATCCAGCAAGGGCACCGCGAGATCGCCTGTATTACCGGGCCGATCGCCACGCCCACCGCCCAGGCGCGGTTGGCGGGTTATCAGCAGGCGCTTGAGCATCATGAGATTGCCTTCGACGACGCCCGTGTAGCCTATGGCGACAGCAGCGTGCAAAGCGGCTATCAGGGTGCCCGCAGTTTACTGGCCAGGGATAGCGGCTTTAGCGCACTGTTCGCCTGCAACGACGACATGGCGGTCGGCGCCATGAAGGCGCTGCACGATGCAGGTAAACGCCTGCCGCAGGATGTCTCCCTGTTTGGCTTTGACGACGAACCCAGCGCCGCCTATTTGCAACCTGCGCTGTCCACCGTTTATCTGCCGATCGACGTGATGATCGAAGCCGCCATCAGCCAGGCTTTCCGCCTGATTAAAGGGGAGAATATACAGCCACTCCCTCCTTTCACCGGTGAACTGCGGCTGCGTGAATCCGTGATACCCGGCCCCTACGCCAACTGATCCCTTCGGGCGCTGGCGCTGATTGCGCGCCACGCCGCATTTCCCCCACTGCGATTTCCCTTGCCTGCCACTTAGCCGCATATTGTCACAATAATAGCCTTTACACTATATATCACTAAAGCTATATTCGGAGTGTGGCCGTCGAGCGATTCGACAACTGATTTTTATTTGGCAACCCAGAGGTAACGCATATGGCTAAGCCTTTAGCAAACCTGATCGAAAAGCTTGATCCCGCCGTGGTTGAAGCAGCGAGGCAAAAAGCGGACAAAGAAATTTTTGAATTGCGGCTGGCAATGCTGCGGGAAGAACTGGCGGTGTCCCAGGTGGAACTGGCGAAACGGCTGGGCATCAGCCAGCCTTCGGTCGCCAATCTGGAAAAGCGTGGTAGTGAAATTAAACTCTCTTCACTGAAGCGCTACATCGAAGCCATGGGCGGCACACTCTCGCTGGAGGTCCAACTGCCCAACGGTCAGCATCGGCGGATGACATTGTGAGACGGGCGCAGTATTAAACTGCGCCCGAAGCACTCAGATCAGTTCCAACGCAATCAGCTCTTCAATGGTCTGGCGGCGACGGATCAAACGAGGCTCGCCGTTCTCAAACAGCACTTCCGGCAGCAGCGGACGGCTGTTGTAGTTCGAAGACATCGATGCGCCATAAGCGCCGGTGTCATGGAACACCAGATAATCGCCGACCTGCACCGGCGGCAGTTCGCGGGTTTCAATACCACCACCGGCCTGCTGGGTAAAGACGTCACCGGATTCGCACAGCGGCCCGGCAATCACCGTATCGCGCAGCGGCAGGTTGGCAGTATCGCGGCCATCGGCCGGCAACAGAGAAATATGGTGGTAGCTGCCGTACATCGCCGGACGCATCAAATCGTTAAAGCCCGCGTCCACCAGCACGAAGTGGCGGCTGCCCATGTCTTTTACCGCGCGCACCTCAGCCACCAGCACCCCGGCTTCCGCCATCAGGAAGCGCCCAGGTTCAATTTCCAGACTGACCGGATGACCCAGGTGGGCGGCAATACGCTCGCGCGCACTGTTCCACAGGCCAAAATAGTGTTCGGTATCAATCGCCTCTTCGCCGTATTGATACGGGATCGACAGGCCGCCACCGGCGGAGATTGCGCTGATGTCATGGCCCAGGTCGATCACCTGCTGCACCATGGCGTCACACACGCGCTCCAGATGCTGGTAATCCACACCCGAACCGATATGCATATGCACACCGATCAATTTCAGGCCGTACTGCTGAATTTTTTCCACTGCCTGCGGCAAATCGGCATACCAAATACCGTGCTTGCTGTTCTCACCGCCGGTATTGGTTTTCTGGCTGTGACCGTGGCCGAAGCCCGGGTTAATGCGTAGCCACACCGGGTGCCCGGCAGAAACCTGGCCCAGTTGCTCCAGCATGTCGATCGAACCAACATTGACCGGGATTTTCAATTCACTGACGCGCGCCAGCGTTGCATGATCCAATACGTCGGCGGTAAATACGATTTCGCTTGGCTCACCACCCGGCTGAAAACCGGCCTGCAGTGCACGTTCAATCTCCCCCAGCGACACCGAGTCCACCTTGACGCCCTGCTCACGCATCAGGCGCAGAATGTGAATATTCGAGCAGGCCTTCTGGGCAAAACGGATCACATCAAAATGACGCAGTTGGCTGATGCGCTCGCTAATGATAGCGGCGTCATAGGCCCATACCGGGCAACCAAAACGCTGAGGCAAGGCCAACAGGTTAGCGGCATTAAGAGCGGTAGTCGTATCGTGTAAAGCACGTGGCATGGTGGTATCCCTGAATAAAATTTAGTGACTCTAATACCCCAATATTGCCGCACTCTTTCTCAGGTGGAAAATATCTATTTAGCCAGAGTCTATTCATCTATGATATGGCTTTGCTCATTATGGACACTGCCGATGCACGCGATAACCCTGCGCCAGATTGAAATCTTCTATGCGGTGATGACCACCGGCAATCTGACCGAGGCCGCTGCGCTGCTGCAGACCTCGCAACCCACCGTCAGCCGTGAACTGGCGCGCTTCGAAAAGCTGATCCAACTGCAATTGTTCGAGCGGGTGCGTGGCCGGTTATCCCCGACGGTGCAGGGCCTGCGGCTGTTAGAGGAGGTGCAACGCTCCTATTACGGTCTGGATCGCATCGTCAATGCCGCCGCCGGTATCCGCCAGTTCCAACAGGCGCAGCTGTCAATTGCCTGCCTGCCGGTGTTCTCACAGTCACTGCTGCCCGCCGTGTGCAAACCCTTTATTGATCGCTATCCCGAAGTGAGTTTCAGCGTGATACCGCAGGAATCACCGCTGCTGGAGGAGTGGCTGTCGGCGCAGCGTCACGATTTGGGGCTGACGGAAAATACCCTGACCCCGGCGGGAACCGAGCGCATGACACTGATGACCTTGAACGAGGTCTGCGTGCTGCCGGCCGGGCATCCCTTGCTGGCAAAGGCGGTGCTGACACCGCAGGACTTTGCCGGGCAAAACTTTATCAGCCTGTCGAATACCGACAGTTACCGTCAACTGCTGGATTCGCTATTCAGTGAGGAAGGCGTTAACCGCCGTCTGGTGATGGAAACCCACAGCGCCGCGTCGGTCTGCGCCATGGTTAAAGCCGGTGTGGGTGTGTCTATCGTTAACCCGCTGACGGCGCTCGATTACGCCAGTGATGGCCTGCACGTGCGACCCTTCAGCGTTGAAGTGCCCTTTACCGTCAGTCTGATCCGGCCGCTGCACCGCCCATCGTCGGCGCTGGTCACGGCCTTTACTCAGCACTTGCAGCAGCAGGCGCAGACACTCCCCGCCCGCCTGGCTGCGGTAATTACACGCTAGCCGGGCGCTTGGCGCGGCTGAAGGTCACCATGCAGAGCAGCAGCCCCAGCAGCGCAATCCCCGCAGCGGCCAGCGGTACGCTGGTCAAGCCCAGCCCCTGCGCAATCACCACGCCACCGACCCAGGCACCAATGGCATTACCGACGTTAAAGGCGGCAATGTTCAGCGTAGAGACCAGGTTAGGGGCCTTTTTACCGTAGGTCACCACGTTGATCTGCAACGCCGGTACGGCGGCAAACGCGGCGGCGGCCCACAGGAACAGGGTGATCTCCGCCGGGACCATCGAATGGCTGGTCCAACTGAACAACGCAGCAAAGCAGGCGATCACCAGGAAAGTACAGGTCAGCGTCAGCGGCAAGCGCCAGTCTGCCAGACGACCGCCCAGGATATTCCCCAGCGTCAGACCTACCCCCATCAGCAGCAGCGTCCAGCTCACCCCATGCGAAGAAACGCCAGTTACTTCGGTCAGCAATGGCGCAATGTAGGTAAACAGGGCGAACATCGATGCGGCAAAGGCCACGGTCATCAGCAGCGAAAGCCAGATGCCAGCGCCACGCAGCGCCGCCAGTTCTTTTTTCAGGTCGGTCGGTGCCTCATCCTTCACCGTGGGCAGCTTGCTATACAGCGCCAGCAGGGAGAACACACCGATCACCGCCACCGCCCAGAACGTCGAGCGCCAGCCCAGTGCCTGTCCCAACGCGGTACCGAGCGGCACCCCCAGCACGTTAGCCAGCGTCAGGCCGGTGAACATCAGCGCCACGGCAGAGGCCCGACGGTTTGGCGGAACCAGATTGGCCGCCACCACGGCACCAATGCCAAAGAACGCACCGTGACACAGGGCGGTGATAATACGTGCCAGCATCAGGAAGTCGTAGCTGTAACCCAGGGCGCACATAATATTGCCGAAGATGAAAATCACCATCAGCAATAACAGGGTCTTTTTACGCGGTAGCTTCGCCGTCAACAGCGCCATGATCGGTGCGCCGATAGCCACGCCAAGCGCATAGCCGCTGATCAACCAGCCGGCAGAAGGAATAGAAACCTGCAGATCTCTGGCGACCTCAGGCAGCAACCCCATAATCACGAACTCGGTGGTGCCGATAGCAAATGCACTTAATGCCAGTGCGAGCAGAGAAACAGGCATGCGTAACGCTCCCAATTAACAAAGCCCCGGCGTCAGGCGCGTGAGGCCGATAAAAACACACGAAATTATCGGGCAACCTGACAGGCTGCCCGTGAAAAAGGTCAGAGAGGGTGTTCCAAGAGCTAGGAAAATGTATTTAACCCTATAATTATTAAGTCTTATTCACTCTTTTCACGTTACAGAAATTACACCTCGTCCCACGAGTTAACCAGTGAGAAAGCCAGAATAGCGCACAAAAAGCCCCCATGAGCCGGCTAACCGCTTGAATGCGCTACCGATGAAAAATGTGTGAAAATGTTACTGCTGTGTTAACGATATCAGCGCAGCGTCGCCCGCCAGTCAGCATCGGTGGCAAACCACTCAACCAAAAAGTCCAACATGGTTCTCAGGGTCGCCGGCATCTGTCGGCGTGAAGTATAAATGCCGTAAATGCCCATCGACTGAGGCCGATACTCCGGCATCAATTCAATCAGCTCACCACTGGCCAGCAGCGGTGCCGCCGAATAGTAAGGTTGCATCGAAATACCCGCCCCCTGCACCGTACCCGCCATCAACACCACCGACTCATTGGCACTCAGGTTGCCGCTGACCGCGACCGCCGACTTCACCCCCTGGTGATCAAAATGCCACAGGCTTTTACCGAAGTAGGAATAGGTCAGGCAGTTGTGTAACGCCAGATCCTGCGGATGACGTGGTGTGCCATGCACCGCCAGATAAGCCGGAGAAGCGCAGATCACCGAGGCGCAGGAGGACAAGGGGCGGGCGATCAGATTGGGATCCAGCTCATTGGTAATTCGCAGCGCCAGGTCGATACGCTCTTCCACCAGATTCACCGTGCGATTATTCATCTGCAGATCCACCGCGACCTGTGGATGGCGCTTTAGATATTGCGCTACCGCGCCCACCAATACCGTCTGGCCCAGGGATTGTGAGCAGGTGATACGCAGCAGGCCACGCAGTTCATCGCTCTGCTCCCCTTCGACCAAATCAATCTCGCCCGCCAGCGCCAGCATCTGCCGACAACGCTCCAGAGTACGCTCACCGGCGTCAGTCAGACTAAGCTTACGGGTAGTGCGATGCAGTAAACGTGCACCGGCCCATTGCTCCATCTGAGCCAGATAGCGCGTCACCATGGCTCGTGACATTTCCAACGTTTCCGCTGCCGCAATCATGCTGCCACGGTCAACGATGGTGATAAAAACCTCAGCTGCGGTAATGCGATCCATGATTCGTCCGATTTACGCAATGAATAATTGCTCATTATCCGGTTTTTCTATCGCTTTATGCAACCTAACATCTACTCAACATTTAATCGCTACCCAAGGACCTCTGCCCATGTTTAACAAATCATTACTGACCCTGGCCTTCGCCAGCATCACTACCTTTAGCGCTTACGCCACTGCGGCTAACACTCTGACCATGGAAGTGTACAACCCAGGTGAGAAAAGCGTTTTCCCGGTGTCCTCTGAAATCATCAGCGGCAAGCACGAAGTGGCACTGATCGACGCCCAGTTCCAGCGTAATGACGCTGAAGAGTTGGTGAAGAAGATCAAGGCGACCGGCAAAAAGCTGACCACCGTTTATATCAGCCATTCAGATCCGGATTTCTACTTCGGTCTGGACGTGATTAAAGCCGCTTTCCCACAGGCAAAAATCATCGCCTCCCCAGGCACCATCGAAGAAATCAACGCCACCAAAGACGGCAAAGTGGCCTACTGGGGCCCAATCCTGAAAGACAACGCACCGAAAGCGGTGGTGGTCCCACAGGCGTTGCAGGGTGACAGCTTTACCGTTGACGGCCAGAAAGTCGAAGTGAAAGGCCTGACCGGTCCAACTCCGGATCGCACCTATGTGTGGATCCCGGCGCTGAAAGCGGTAGTGGGCGGTGTTCCGGTCGCGGGCGACAATATCCATCCGTGGGTTGCCGATAACCAGACCGTTGAATCACGCGCACACTGGCAGCAAACGCTGGAAGGCATCAAGGCATTGAAACCGAAAGTCGTTGTCCCGGGCCATTTCCTGCCGGGTGCCGACCAGACGCTGAAATCCGTTACCTTTACCCAGAACTACCTGACCACGCTGGAGGCTGAACTGCCGAAGGCCAAAGATTCTGCGGCACTGGTGGCGGCAATGAAAAAGCACTACCCGAACCTGAAAGATGAATCCAGCCTGGAACTGAGCGCCAAAGTGCTGAAAGGCGAAATGAAGTGGCCGCAATAAGCCTGCCTATACCCTATGAATTTCAAGTTGCGGCTAGGCGCCCAGCTCGCTCATCCCCAGGCGCTTACTTCAGTAAGTAACTGGGGTGAGCGAGTGCAGGTAACAACGCTGCAACTTGAAAGGCGACGGGTATAAACCCACAGATTAAAGCGTTACTGCCACCCGCCCTTGAAAGGGGGCGGGGTTAACGAGGAATAATGATGACCGGCACGACTCTGCATTACATTTTCGATCCGCTGTGTGGCTGGTGTTATGGCGCAGCCCCCCTGGTGAAAGCGGCCAAAACCATTCCAGGGCTGAACATCGCCCTGCACGCCGGTGGCATGATGACCGGTAACAACCGCCGCCAAATCACGGACGAATGGCGTAATTATGTTATCCCGCACGACAAGCGTATTGCGGAGTTAACCGGACAGACCTTTGGTGAAGCCTATTTCAATGGGCTGCTGCGTGATACCACGGCGATCATGGATTCTGAGCCGCCGATTACCGCGATTCTGGCCGCTCAGGCGCTGGCAGGACGTGGACTGGATATGCTGCACCGCATTCAGGAAGCGCATTATCAGGAAGGTCGACGCATCGCCGATACTCCGGTGCTGGAAGCCCTGGCGAAAGAGCTGGGCCTGGCTTCTGCCCCGTTCATCGCCGAGATGCGCTTTAACGCCGGTGCACCGACCGCGCAGCACATCGCCCAAAGCCGGGCGCTGCTGGCCAAAGTTCAGGGCCAGGGCTTCCCGACCTTCGCACTGGAAGACAGTGAGGGCCAGCTGCGCCAGATCCCGGCGGGCAACTATCTGGGTAATGTTGAAGCCTGGAAAGAGTTATTGAGCGGTGCCGCCACCTGGGCGTAATACCTGTGACAGTACCCGGCATTCAGGATATTGAATGCCCGGGTCTGATTATTCTACCCGTACGAAACGCCCTTCCGCCCGCACGTTAAAACCAAAACCGCAGTCACCCTGGGTATGCATTTCCAACGCATCCGCGGTGAATTGCATCGTGACATCACAGGCCATCGCGTCCTCAGGCTCCCGTTGACGGTACAGCGCCTTGCCGTGTTCAATCGGTAACGCCTCGGCGAATTCGCCCATATTCGGCCCGTAATACAGCCCCATCTGCGGCATGTAATAGCCGGAGTATTGGATCAGCCAGCGGCCGTTTTGTGGCTTGACCTCCACTTCGCTCCAGACGCCGCGCCCGGCGTACTGCCAATAGACGCCAGCCGGTCCGTTCAACGGCGGCTGTTTCGCCAAACGCTGCTGCAACAGCTTCAGATTATGCTGGGATTTACTGTCCTGCGGGGCCAGTTCCAGATAGGCACGCGCTTTAAGCAGTTCACCTGCACGCATCAGCGCCAGCGCCACGTTGTTATAGGCCGTGGCGGTCGCCTGACGCTCCAGGCCGCAGAACTCACTCCAGGCGGCCTGATCGCGGAAAATATCGGCGGCTCGCGGGTAATCGCCGCGCTGGTAGGCGCTTTTCCCGAGTTCGGCATAGCTCGCCACCTTGTGACAATCGGCATCAATATCCGGCTCATCAATCTGTGCCATCGCCTGGCCGCTGGCGAGCGCGCCATAGGCCAACAGCAGGGGAACACACGCCTTCATCACTCATCCTTTCCGCAGTAAACAAACCCAATTTCGGCGCCAGTATAACCGCCATCCCCCCCGGCTTCACCTCTGACGATCCAACCACAATATTTCAAACGGTTAGCCGCGTTAAAACTGCTTACAGTCAGGGTTTGTTTGTTACTTGTCCCCGGCCCATGCTGAAAAAAATGCAGAATTAACGAGAGCCCATGAACACAACCCCCACCCCCAAACACGCCGTCTGGCAGTTGATTAAGCCCTTCTGGGTTTCAGAAGAAAAACTGCGGGCCTGGTCGATGTTGATCGCCATCATCGCCCTGTCGCTCGGGCTGGTCTACATCAGCGTGCTGATCAACCAGTGGAACCAGGTGTTCTACGACGCGCTGCAAAACAAGAACTACCCGGTGTTCAAGGCGCAACTGTGGCGCTTTACCTACCTGGCGCTGATCTTTATCGTGCTGGCGGTGTATAAAATTTACCTGACACAGGGCCTGCAAATGCGCTGGCGGCGCTGGATGACCGAAAAATTTATGGGGAAATGGCTGGCTCATCAGGCCTATTACCATACCGAACAGCAACAGATCGTCGATAACCCGGACCAACGTATCGCCGAAGATCTCAACGTACTGACCCAGTACACGCTGTCGCTGTCACTCGGGCTGCTCTCCAGCCTGGTGACGCTGTTTTCGTTTATCACCATTCTCTGGCACGTCAGCGGGCCAATGACCTTTGTTATCCATCAGCATGCCGTCACCCTGCCCGGCTACATGGTGTGGTTTGCCCTGCTGTATGCAGTACTGGGGTCGCTGTTAATTTGGTGGGTCGGTAAGCCACTGGTTCAGCTCGGCTTTAATCAGGAACGCTACGAGGCGAACTTCCGTTTTGGCCTGATCCGCATCCGTGAAAATAACGATGCTATCGCGCTGTACCACGGTGAACCCCGCGAGGCGCAACAGTTGGGCGATCGTTTTGACAGCATTCGGACCAACTGGTGGTCGATCATGCGTATCACCCGTCGGCTTAACATTGCCTCCAACTTTTACAGCCAGTTCGCCATTGTCTTCCCGCTGTTGGTGGCGGCACCTCGCTACTTTTCCGGCGCTATACAGATGGGGGGCATGATGCAGATCGCCTCCGCCTTTGGCCAGGTGCAGGGGGCACTGTCGTGGTTTATCGATGCCTTTAGCGATTTAGCGACCTGGAAAGCCTGCGTTAACCGTCTGGCCGGATTCAACGCCGCCGTGGATCAGGTGCATCATCAGCAACGGGGTATTCAACTGCCGTCGGAGAACGGTCAGCCAGTGATCCTCGACCGCCTCAGTCTGCAACTGCCGGACGGCCAGTGCTTGCTGGAGCCGACTTCGATGACATTGAAACGCGGCGATCGCGTGCTGATCGTTGGCCCGTCCGGCTGTGGTAAATCAACGCTGCTGCGTGCTATCGCCGGTATCTGGCCCTACGGTTCCGGCGCTATCGGCCGGGATGCCGCCAGCAGCAGCTTATTCCTGCCGCAACGCAGCTATATTCCGATTGGCACCTTGCGGGAGGCGCTCAGTTATCCGCATCTCGCGGCGGAATACAGCGATGAACAACTGCTGAAAGTGCTGGAAAATTGCCGTCTGAAGCCTCTGCAACGTTGGCTGGATACCAGCGCCAACTGGAGCCACCGCCTGTCGCCGGGTGAACAACAGCGGCTGGCATTTGCCCGCGCTATTCTGACCCGTCCGGACACTTTGTTCCTCGACGAGGCCACCAGCGCGCTGGACGATGAAACCGAGCAACTGATGTACTGCCTGTTGGTGGATGAGCTGCCGCAGATGACGCTGGTCAGCGTGGCGCACCGCAACAGCGTGGCGAAATATCACCAGAGCTGCTGGCGCTTTAGCCGTACAGAAGATAATCAACCGGCGCGTATGGCACTTAGCCCACTGCCGGTCGCCAGCTGATCAACCGGGCGCTGCTTCCCTGGCAGCGCCCGCCTTCCCTCAAATGCCGTCCGTCTGCACATCCTCACATTTTACCCGGCGTCTTTCGTGCCACAGACTGGTCAACCCACGCTTACCGCATGCCAACGCCAGTTCGCGGAATTCATCCAGGCTCAGCCCATCCCGTTCCAGCATCATCTCCGCCGCCAACTGCATATTAACCCCCGTCAGCACCTCGCAATGCCCTTGGGCATCCGCCAACTCGCTGGCACAGCGAAACGGTGAGCCGCCGAGCATATCGGTAAGAAACACCACGCCGTCCGGCTGTGCCACCTCGGCCAACGCCGAGATCAACGCGGCCTTTAACTCTGCGGTACTCATCTGCTCGGGAAAATTGACCGCAACGCAGTACGGCTGCGGCCCCACTACCTGTTCAACCGCCTGCAACAGCCCACTGGCGAAGCCGCCGTGGCCGGTAATCACAATGCCTGGCATAAGCCTTTCCTCACAGTAAACCGATAAACTTGCCCACCACCCCAATCACCACCGTCACGCCAATCAGTTTTACCGGTGAGAAGCCGCGCTTCATCAGGAAGAAAATCAGCAGCGTAAAGCACAGCGGCAACAGGTTAGGCATCAGTTTGTCCAGCACGTCGGTCTGTAGCGCCACGCTGGCCTTGCCGGCATGCATTACCAGCGGCGTAGAAAGATGAACATAAGAGGCCACCAGTGCGCCGATCACCGTCATACCGACAATCGAGGCGGCGTGGGATATTCGTCGGGTATGGGTTTTCAGCAGCGCCAGCGCGCTGGTCCCGGCCTGATAACCATAGTGAGCCAGCCCGAAGCGCAAACCGAAGTGAAACACGTTAAACAGCAGCAGGAAGACAATCGGCCCGAACAGGCTTCCCTCCAGCGCCAGTGAAGCACCAATCCCGGCGCAGATCGGCAACAGCGTCAGCCAAAACAACGCATCGCCGATGCCTCCCAGCGGGCCCATCAGCGCCACTTTTACTGCGCGGATGGTGGAGATCTTCTCTTTGTTTTGCTCCATCGCCAGCACCAACCCGGAAAGGAAGGTGACGTCAAACGGATGCACATTGATAAACTCCATGTGCATTTTCATCGAGTTGGACAGATCCTGCGGATTGCGGTGGATCTTGCGCAAAGCGGGGATCAACTGATACAGCCAGCCGCCGGCCTGCATGCGTTCATAGTTGAACGACGCCTGCAACAGCAACGAGCGCCAGGCCATGCGATTGATATCACCGCGGGACAAGGCCTCGGCGGGCTGGCTGTCGACGTAGTCGTCCTGCTCCACCTGACTGGTGGCCAGCGCCTGCGCCATACGTTTTTCCGCTTTTTGCGCCAGCAGGTCGTCGGAATCATTAAATGCCATCTTCAGCATCCTCCTGGGGTACAGGTTGTTTGAGTGGGTCCGCACCGGCCCGTTGACTGTTAAAGAAATCGATCAGGGCGATCGCCAGCGCGCCCAGCGCTACGGCCAGGATCGGCAGTTTCAGGAAGGTGACGGAAATAAAGCCGAGGATGAAGTAGGCCACATAGGTTTTTTTCATCATCACTTTCATCAGCAGCGAGAAACCAATCGCCGGCATCATGCCACCCGCTACGGCCAGGCCGTCCAACAACCAGACCGGGGCCTTTTGCACCATGGCGCTGGCCGCGTCGGCACCGAAATAAATCGGCAGAAACGCCACCACGAAATAGAACGCGAACAGGATGGTGATACCGAGATAGTTCACCCGTTCGATACCGCGCCAGTTCAGCTCTTTCACCATGCGATCACAGCGGTGCATCATCGGTGAAAACAGGGTGAACAGCAGCGTAATACAGCCCTGCACCGCAATAGAAAACGGCACCGCCACACCAATCGCCACCTTGGGATCGGCCTTGGTCAGAATGGCGAACGCCGTACCAATCACCCCGCCAATCACCACGTTCGGCGGCTGAGCCCCCGCCAGCGGCACCATGCCCATCCACACCAGTTCCAGCGTGCCGCCCACCAACAGGCCGGTGTAGACATCCCCCAGGATCAGGCCGACCAGCGGCCCCAGTACTACCGGACGGTGGAAGTGGGTCAGGCCGTCGAACAAGTCGACCCCCGCCAGTCCGGCCAGCAGTGCAATCAATAACGCATCAGTCAACATGGTTTCCCCCGAACTCAAAACAGCAGTTTGCCGATCGCCTCACCCGCTTCATCCGGCACCCGGCGCACCTCACATTCGACGCCCAGCGCCGCCAGCTCGCGAAAGGCAGCCACGTCACCGTCGTCCAGCGAGACCGTTTTATGCACCTGCCGCTTCCCCTCGGCAAAATGCATGTTGCCGACGTTGACGAAGCGGATCGGCACCCCGCCCTGCACCAGCCGCAAAACATCCTGCGGCGTTTTGCACACCAAAAAGATCTTCTGTCGATCCGCCGCCTTGTGGATCACATCAATGGTTTTCTGCAGCGTGAAGTAGCGCGTCTGCACCCCCTCCGCCACCACCATGTCCATCAGGTTTTGCTGTACCGGATCGGCCGCCGCTTCGTCATTGGCAACCACCACCAGATTGGCTCCCAGGGTGTTGGTCCAGGTGACGCCGACCTGGCCGTGCACCAGTCGGTTATCGATACGGGTCATCAAGATATTCGGCATTTCAATGCACCTCCGGATAGCAGGCGGCGTGATAATCATCGAGCACCTGCGTCACCTTGTGCATCACCCAATCTTGTGGGTCGTCGCTCAGTTCGCCGGCATTCATCGCACGGGCCTGATCGGGCAGATATTGGCTTAGCAATGCCAGCGGCACCGGATTACGACGCAGGTTGTCGATCAGGCTCTCCACCGCCTGCTGGACCTGCGGCTGTGGCCAGTAGTAACGCACCCGGTCACTCAGGCTGTAGTGGCGATCAAGATACTGTTGATGCGGGTTACCGTGGTAATAGCGGCTCCACTGCTGCGGTTGCTCGCGCATCACCTGTTCCAGCGTGGCACACAGCTGTGCCGACTGATGCTCGCCCAGCCATTCTCGTTCGATATGATCCAGGGCGAACAGGGCTTCACGCAGGGCAAAGGTCAGCGCCGGGCCGACTTTCAGGATGGCGAAATGGTCGCCCACCAGTTGTCGGTAGGCCTGTGGGGGTTGGTAATCCGTTGAGTGCGCTTCGTAGACCATTCCCGGTTGCCGTTCGATAAAACGACTCAGTTCATGGGCCCGCTGCGGTTGATAATGTTCCACGCTGTGATGATCAAACTCCACGCCCGGCTGTACCACCAGCGCAATGGTCCGCGTCCAGGCATCAACCAGCTCCGCCCGCTGCCAGGCCAGGCGATGCACCTCAAGGGTTTGCTGGACTGCCTGCGGCGTGGTGACCAGCATGCCTTCCAGCGCTTCCTGCGCGCCACCCGGTACCGGCACTTCGGTACCTATGACATACACCGGTGGCTCACCGCCGCTTGCCTGCCAGGCACGCTCCGCCACGGCACACAGCCGCGCAGCGCGAACGGCCACGGTGTCATCATTCAGTGGGAAGGGATCGCCGACGCAGGACATCGAGCAATCGAGGTGAATTTTGCGAAAACCGGCGCGGACATAATCGTCGATCAGCGTTTCTGCCAGCTGCATCGCCTCTTCCGCCGGTCGATCCTGCCAGGCATTGGGCCCGAGATGGTCACCTCCCAGCCACAGACGATCGCGCGCCAGCCCCACTTCATCCGCCAGTTGCCACAGCGCATCGCGGAACTGCTGCGCCGTCTGGCCGGTGTAACCGCCAAACTGATTGACCTGATTCGAGGTGGCCTCAACCAGCACCGGTGTACCACGCGCCTTGGCCTGCCGCAGTGCCGCTTTCAGCACCCAGGGGTGAGCGGAACAAACGGAAAATACCCCAACCGGTTTTCCGGCCTTGTGCTGCTCAACAAGCTGTAACAACTGCTGCATGAATCCCCCACGCAGGCGCCGTACTACCGATCGGCGATGACAACCTCCACGCCCATCTCGGTTAACGCCCGCTCGTAATCGTCCGGAAGAAGGCTGTCGGTAATCAGCCGATGAATTTGTCCGGCTTCGCGAATCATGCAAAAGCTCTTGCGACCAAACTTGCTGGCATCCGCCACGGCGATAATCTCGCGCGCCACCTCGCACATCACGCGATTGAGGTGTGCCTCACCGGGGTGAGGCGTGGTGATACCGGCAACCAGATCGAAACCGTCGACACCCAAAAACAGTTTGTCGAAACGGTACTGGCGCAATTGCTGCTCGGCAGCCGGACCGTAGAGCGAGTAGGAGTTGCGGCGTACACTGCCACCCAGCACCATCACTTCTGCCCCATCGTTACCTGAAAGCTCATAAGCAATGTTCAGCGCATTGGTCATCACCACCAGATCGCGTCGTCCTTTGAGGAACGGCACTATCTGGGTGGTGGTGGAACCGGAATCGAGGATCAGCGCATCACCATCGCGTACATAGCTGGCCGCTACGCTTGCGATCTGCGACTTCACATCGCGGTTTAACCGCCCCTTGTCATGTAATGGGCGATCGAAGGCGAATTGCTGATTGAGCATCGCGCCGCCATAGGCTCGTAGCGCACACCCTTTTCGTTCCAGAAAGCGCAGATCGTTGCGGATCGTCACCGTGGATACTGCAAACTGTTTGCTGAGCTGCTCCACGCGCACGCTGCCGTGCTCGCATAACAGATCGATAATGTGTTCACGTCGCTTTGCGGTATTCACTGGCATGAGCTGCGGTCCTCAGGTTTCCGGCCGGGCCGGGGAGAAGATGGCTTTCGCTCTACTGCGCTGGCATTACAGCAAAGCGAAAGCAATGAAATTGTGATCGGGGTTACAGCGCTGTTTTAGCAGAAAAAGAGGTTAAAAACCTTTCGGATCGAAATGAAATGAAAATATTAAGAGGCAGTGAAAGGCAAAGTGAAATCTCAGCGCGGGCGCAGCTGCCGGGCTGAGGAGCCCGAAGTGCCGCTGAAAACGAAAGGGGTAGCGCAATGGCCCGGCAGGCTGACTTTTAGTTCATCAGGTGATCGGGATCACATAACAGCAATTATGCCTCTCCGGCATCCCGCCGCCGACGCCTGAATGACGCATGTTCCGCTTCACCGGCCTCTTGTCAGATCAGGGGTTCTTCCCTACACTTGCGCGCAGATATCGGCCCCCTGCCGGTACGTAAGCGTTAACGTCAATCAACGCATCATGCCGTGCAGTATTGATTGACTGCATGCCCTGGTGCGAGGAACTGATGCCCCAATCTGCTTTATCCCCAACGCCTGTCGCCAACAAGCGCAGCCGTTTACGCCATCCGCTGTTACTGATCACCGGCATTATGCTGGTTGCGGCCAATCTGCGCGCCGCACTGACCAGCGTGGGCCCGTTGCTGGAACAAATCCAGCAGCAGTTGTCGCTGTCTGCCACCTCGGCCGGCTTGCTTAATTCGCTGCCGCTGATCCTGTTTGCCGTGCTGTCACCGGTGACCCCCAGCCTGGCCAAACGTATGGGGATTGAACGTACGCTGGGTATGGCGCTGTTGCTGTTGGTGGGTGGCATTGTGCTGCGCTCTCTGCCGCAAACCAGCATGCTGTGGCTGGGCACCGTATTGATCGGTGCTGCCATTGCATTTGCCAACGTCGTATTGCCGACGCTGGTCAAACGCGACTTCCCAGGCCGTGCCGCCGCCATGATTGCCGGTTATGCGGCGGTGATGTCACTGGTGGCCGCCACGGCCTCCGGTCTGGCGGTGCCACTGGCAGCGCTGAACAATCTTGGCTGGCGTTTTTCCCTGCTGTGCTGGAGCCTGCCTGCCCTGTTGGCGCTGATAGTCTGGCTGCCGCAACTGCGCCGCCCTGTCGCCCCGGTGGCCGGTGATCACCAGGCAGTTCAGCCCGCACCCTCTCGTTCTCCCTGGAGTAGCGCACTCGGTTGGCAGGTGGCGTTATTTATGGGCTTACAGTCCATCACCTTCTACACCATTATCGGCTGGTTCAGTGCCTTTGCTGCCAGTCACGGCACCTCACCACAACAGGCGGGTTTTGAGCTGTTTATTTATCAGGTGGTGGCGATCGCCGCCAACTTTGTCATGGTGTTTATTTTGCCGCGCGCACGCGATCAGCGGGCTATCGCGTTGTGCAGTTCGTTGCTGATTTTTACCGGCGTCGCCGGTTTGCTGTTGATGCCGGCCAACTCGCTGGTGTGGTTGATTTTTGCCGGACTGGGAGCGGGAAGCTCCTTGGTACTGGCGCTGTCCTTCTTTGGCCTGCGCAGCAGTCACCATCATCAGGCCACGCAACTGTCAGGCATGGCGCAATCGGTAGGTTATTTGCTGGCGGCGTTGGGACCCACGCTGTTCGGTCTGTTACACGACCTGACTCAGGGCTGGCGGTTGCCGCTGGCCATTCTGTTGGGCCTGACGCTGCTGCAAATGTTGTTCGGCATCCTGGCCGGGCGTAATCGGATTATTCGTTAACTACGGGGCGGGCGGGTCGCTCTGCGGCAAATTCTGCCGCGTCGTCTTGCCAGAGATCGTTAATAAAATCCTGCTGTTTAGGCGTCAACTGCCAGGAAGGGGGGATCTTGACCGGGCTGTCATCCCGGGCGCCCCCCATGTTCTTTACGCGCTTCTTGTCCATCAATAGGTTTCCTAAGTAAACAGCCAATAAATCACGGTGGCGACGGCCAGCCAAAACACTCCGCAGCCGATAAACACGCACAACCAAGCTTTACGTTTGATATCCACGTCATCCTTGCTTATCACAGTCGCCCCCACCAATAGATTAAACTAATCAAAATTCAATTATTGATCTATTTAAACGATCAATAAAGAAGTTTATTCCTATGGATATTTATAAAAATTCTGCTATCCCTGTACCTAAAGTCAGGTATACAGCTGAAAGACATCACTATTAGTCAGGTCTTTGGCGATGGTTACAGGCTCAATTGAAGGATTAGGGAGCAGTGTGTCACAAGCGGATTGATCAAAATTAAACCACCAGTAAATAAATGGAAATACAATTAATTGACTTTTCTTAAGCAAAATTGGCAATGAATCAGGCTGAGTGGATATGTAGAAATGAATGGATATGCTGGTGTCACAGGTAGCACCGTGCAAACAGGAGGTTTCACCCAGCCCCTTTTAGCGAGGCATGGGTGAGATTAATCAATCAATTTGCGAAACAGAGTCCTTGCTGGCACGTTCACGATCGCTGCCGGTCAATTCACTGAACTGCCCATCACGCATTTGCAGCAGTCGATCGGCATGCTCGAAGTAATGGTCATCATGGCTGATGGCAAATACCGTTTTGCCCAATGCACGTAACTGCGGCAGCAGCTCGCGGTAGAAGATTCGGCGAAATTGCGGGTCTTGATCTGCCGCCCATTCGTCCAACAGCAAAATATCCCGCTTCTCCGCCACCGCCAGCAACAGTGCCAGGCGTTTGCGCTGCCCCTGCGACAGCTGTGGATTGGTCACCCGCAGGCCGTCAAATTGCAGTTTGCTTTTCATGTTCAAGCGGTTAAGCCAGCTTTCCACCAGTTCGGCATCCGGCTGTTCACCCTCAGGCCCCTGCAAATAATGGAACGGGTGAAAGTCGGTAAAAATGGCGGAGAACAAACGGCGATAGTCAGGCATATCGATCGGCGCCTGCGGCACGCCATCCAGCAAGATCTGCCCGCTGACCGGCTGATACAACCCGGTCAGCAGCATCGCCAGCGTTGATTTACCGCTGCCATTGCCACCAATCAAAAATACCAGTTCGCCACGGCGCAGCGTCAGGTTGATCGGCCCGACGGCGAAGCCGGTTTTTTGCTCCATCGCACCATAGTGGAACACCACATCACGCAGTTCCAGGGTTTGCCAGGCTTTGACCGCCACCGCAGGGAACTCGGATTGATAATCAGCCAACCGCAGGGCTTTGACCTTGCCGAAGGCCACTTCGGCACCAATCAGCGTCGGGAACGCCCCCACCGCCTGCAGCAGCGGGGTTCGCAGGAACAATAACGTCAGTGAATAGGTTGCCGCAACGGAGGTATCGGCCCAGCCCAGGCTGTTGGCCATATAGAACACCAGGCCAATTGCGCCCAGCATCATGATATTCGACCAGTTCACCGCGCTGAGATGGTAAGTATCGGCACGGATAATATGGTGCCGATAATCTTCGGCATCCGGCTGATAGGCCTGCTGATACAGCGCTTTGGCACGATCGCGGTTCAGCGCCAGCTCTTTGCGGCCGTCAATCGCCGATTGGTAGTGTTCATAAAGGCGCTCTTCAGCCTCACGTACGCTGGTCAGATGACGATACACCCGCGATACCAGACACCCGCTGCCCAATACCGTCACCGCCACCCAAACGGCCGTCACCGCCAGCATCTGTGGCGACAACCAGCCCAGATAGGCTGCCGACCCCAGGGTCAGAACCACACCTTGCACCAGCTCCGGCAGACGAACAAAGGCAATGGTGATATTGCGAATATCACTGGCCAGGCTCGCCAACAGCGAAGCGCTGCCCAGTTGCTCTATCCGTTCGATATGAGTATCCAGGATCTGCTTCACCAGTTGGCCGCGCAGCCGGAACACAAAATGATGGCCGAGCGTCGTCAGTGCCAGCTGTGAGCCGAGCGTGACCGCCATCAGCAACGCCAGCAGCCCGAGGAACTCCGGCAGCACGGCCAGAGGGTTGCCCGCCACCGCCATCAGCCGCAAATTGATAAAGGCAATGATGCCTATGCCCAGTGCCGCGCTGGCCATGGTCAACGCCATGACCGCCAGAAACGGCCAGCGATACTGGCGGTAAACCACCCGTAGCAACTCCATGAAGAACCCTTAGCCTGAAATATTGAGATGGCAGGCATTGTAAGCGGCCAAAAAGTGATATCAATAACAATTCTCATATTGTCGCCGGCGATTGATTCCTGAACCTGAGGATTTACACTGGCTGTTACTCCGGGACAAGGAAACCCCCACCGATGTTGCCCACACATGAATACGCCAACGACCTGATCCTGTTCGCCCTGATTGTTGACTGCGGCTCTTTCAGCAAAGCCGCTGAAACCGCCGGCATCACCAGCTCGGTGGTCAGCAAACGTATCGGCCGCCTGGAGAAATCCCTCGGCGCGCGCCTGCTGTACCGCACTACCCGTAGCCTGACGCTGACCGAAAATGGCCAAAGCCTGTATCGTCAGGCCAAAGAAATAAGCGCAAAAACTCAGGAGGCCCTAAATGTCATCAGTGAAAATAGCGATGACCTGACCGGTGTGATCCGCATGTCGGTACCGACGATTTCGGGGGAATTGTTGCTAAGTGAAAGCGTGGCGGAATTCTGTGCTCGTCATCCCAACCTGAAGGTTGAAATGCGGCTGGAAAATCGCTTCGTCGATCTGGTTAACGAAGGAATAGATCTGGCGATCCGCACCGGCACCCTGCCGGACTCCAGCCTGATTGCCCGTCCGATCCTGAACTCCCGCTGGGTGATCGTTTGCTCGCCCGGTTATCTGCAACAATATTCTGAGCCGCAGTCCGCCGACGACCTGCTGAGGCATAACTGCCTGACCTATACCTATCAGGAGAGTGGCACCGACAACTGGCTGATGAAGCTGCCGGGCAGCAACGAGATTTATGAACTGCAGGTCAATGGCAACCTGTCCGCCAATAACGCCCGGGCGATCCGCAAGGCGGTGATCGGCGGTTATGGCATTGCCATGGTGCCACGCTGCATGGTGTACGAGGATTTACAGGATGGAAAGCTGGTGGAAATTTTGGCCGGCCACTGTGGCAAGGTATTAGGTATTTACGCCGTCTACCCTTACACCCGCAATTTACCGTTAAAAACCCGGCTGCTGATCGAACACATCATCACCTCCTACCAAAATATCAGCCATTATTTTTGAAGTGGGTCACCTAATCATTCTGCGCGGGCTCGCCAGCGAGCCGCCGGGATTACCCTGTTTTTGAAGATAATCTATTGATAATTGTTGTGTAATCAATGTGACCCAGCACATTCATCACACAATAAAGTATTCTATCCATTTGATTTTTAATACAATAAAAACATCCCCAGTCATTAGAAATTGCTCCGCAGAGTCACTCTACCGCCCCACATTCCCCTACGGGAAAATTGCACAATAGAACATCAGCCAGCGTTGTGATTAGAATGAAAATGTTGCGGTAATTAACCTTTCGGCTACATACCTCCACAAATAACAATAATAACACTGAGGCTCTTATGTCCCTATTTTTCAGTATTGCGCCCATCGTCCTGCTGATTTGGATGATGACCAAAAAGAACGGTGTTCCTTCTTATATCGCGCTGCCCTTAACCGCCGCCGCCGTATATGCCGTACAGATGTTTTGGTTCGATAGCCTGCCCCTGCTGCTGCACGCCAATATCATTACCGCACTGGTGTCGGTTTTCACCCCGATAACCATCATCGCCGGTGCAATATTGCTGAATAAACTGATGCAAATCAGCGGTGCAGAAAACGTGGTTCGTCGTTGGCTGGAAAATATCAGCCCCAACCCTGTCGCTCAATTGATGATCATCGGCTGGGCATTTGCCTTTATGATTGAAGGGGCCAGCGGCTTTGGGACTCCAGCCGCCATTGCCGCCCCCATACTGGTTGGCCTGGGCTTTAACCCCCTGCGCGTGGCTCTGTTGACGCTGGTGATGAACTCGGTTCCCGTCTCATTCGGCGCCGTCGGCACCCCTACCTGGTTCGGCTTTGCCAATTTGGGGTTATCCGACGCCAACCTGCTGGAAATTGGTCGTCAGACAGCATTGATCCACTTTGTCGCCGGATTTGTTATCCCATTACTGGCGCTGCGCTTTATCGTTTCCTGGCGTGATATTCGCCTCAACCTGCCGTTTATTTTACTCAGCGTCTTAAGTTGCACGGTGCCTTACCTGCTGCTGGCGCAGGTTAACTATGAATTCCCGGCACTGGTGGGTGGCGCCATTGGCCTGATGCTGTCAGTTCTGTTGGCACGTACCGGCGTCGGCCTGACCCGCTGCGAAAGCAAAATCGCCCCTCAACCCGTGCCCTTCATTCAAGTGATTAAAGCCATGACCCCGACCCTGCTGCTGATTGCTATTTTAATAGTGACGCGCATTCATCAATTGGGGATTAAAGCCTTGCTCAACAGCACCACACCTTTATGGCAAGCCAAACTCAGCGGGCTGGGCGAGTTACGCGTCAGCGATGCCCTGATCGTTGAATTGCAGCAGGTATTAGGCACTTCTGCCGCCGCCAGCTACAAAACGCTGTATGTACCGGCCCTGATCCCTTTCTTGCTGGTGGTCTTGCTGTGTATCCCCCTGTTCCGACTGAACTGCGGGCAGGTAAAACAGATGTTCGCAGAGACCGGCGGACGCGTGGCCAAACCCTTTATCGCGCTCTTTGGCGCTTTGATAATGGTCAACCTGATGATGCTGGGCGGTGATAATGCGCCGGTGATCCTCATTGGCAAAACGCTGGCCTCACTCACCGGAGAAAGCTGGCTGTTGTTTTCCTCTTTCCTCGGGGCCCTGGGATCGTTCTTTTCAGGTTCCAATACCGTTTCTAATCTGACCTTCGGCGGCATTCAGCATTCGATCGCCCTAAGCAGCGGGCTAAACGTCAACCTGACTCTGGCACTGCAGTCCGTTGGCGGTGCCATGGGCAACATGATATGCCTGAACAATATTATCGCCGTCTGCTCCATTCTTGGGATCGGCAATGCCGAAGGCAAAATTATCAAAAAGACCGTATTGCCCATGCTGGTGTACGGGGGGATCGCCGCTGTGATGGCGCAGATCATGATTCTTTGAGCGTAAAAGCACGTTATCGAAATAAGGTAAAACTATGATTATCTCCGCTTCAACCGATTACCGGGCCGCAGCACAGGCTAAGCTCCCGCCTTTTCTGTTCCACTATATTGACGGCGGGGCCTACGCAGAACATACGCTGCGACGTAACACCGAAGACCTGGCGGGCATCGCGCTACGCCAGCGCATACTGCGCAATATGTCGGATCTCAGCCTGGAGACCAGCCTGTTCGGTGAAAAACTGGCGATGCCGGTGATCCTCGGCCCGGTCGGGCTGACCGGCATGTATGCCCGTCGCGGTGAGGTGCAGGCTGCCAAAGCCGCCGCGCAAAAAGGCATTCCTTTCACCCTGTCGACGGTCTCGGTATGCCCGATTGAAGAAGTGGCACCGGTGATCGATCGGCCGATGTGGTTCCAGCTGTACGTTTTAAAAGACCGTGGTTTTATGCGCAATGCGCTGGAACGCGCCAAAGCCGCCGGGGTGAAAACTCTGGTATTCACCGTAGATATGCCCGTGCCCGGCGCACGTTACCGTGATGCCCACTCCGGCATGAGCGGTCCCAATGCCGCCGCGCGCCGTATACTGCAGGCGGTGACCCATCCACAATGGGCCTGGGATGTCGGGCTGTGCGGCAAGCCACACGATCTGGGCAATGTCTCGGCCTATCGCGGCAAACCCACCAGCCTGGAAGACTATATCGGCTGGCTGGGGACCAACTTCGATCCCTCTATCTCCTGGAAGGATCTGGACTGGATCCGCGAATTCTGGCAAGGCCCAATGATCATCAAAGGCATTCTGGATCCGGAAGATGCCAAAGATGCGGTGCGTTTCGGCGCCGATGGCATCGTGGTTTCCAACCACGGCGGCCGCCAGCTCGACGGCGTGTTATCTACCGCCCATGCGCTGCCAGCGATTGCCGAGGCGGTCAAGGGTGATATCACCCTGCTGGCCGATTCCGGGATTCGCAACGGGCTGGACGTGGTGCGTATGATTGCACTGGGCGCCGACGGGGTGTTGTTGGGCCGGGCTTTTGCCTATGCGTTAGCGGCAGCCGGGCAGGCCGGCGTCGCCAACCTGCTCGAGCTGATCGATAAAGAAATGCGCGTCGCCATGACGCTGATCGGCGCGAAGACCATCGCGGACATCAACGCCGATTCACTGGTTAACGGCCGCTGATTACAGCGGCTGTACCCCGTCGGGATAAGCGTTGTAACTCATCTTGTGAATAAAAGCGCCGGCGGGTGAGACCAGTACCTTGCCGGCGGCATCCAGCCCCAGGAATATCCCGGTGCAACGGCCGAGGGTAAAGTCAAAAAAGAACACCGAACAAACCGGGATGATCTTTTCCCGGAAGGTGAATAAATACCGATCTTCATCGAATTTATAATAAGTGGCGTAATCCATATCGCCGTGACCAAACTGCTCGCCACGCAGATTCTGCCAGGCATAGCGCTCGGTATTGACGTAGAAATGCTCGTAATAATGGTTGGGGCTGTAAATATTCAAGGTACGGTAGCCCAGCAGTTCACGGGTCAGATGTGGAGCGGCACCGACCGGTGCCATACCGGTGATCTGACCAACGTAAAAGCTTTGTCCCAAGCGGGAGCCGCTCGCCACCTGATGCTCAGGTAACAGCGTGCTGCGCACCATCAGCGCCCGGCCACTGTCAGTATTCAGCACCAGCGTCAGGCATTCATTACCCGGTGTCTGCAACGGAATATTCAAGAAATATTGTTCAGAGGAAGTGCGCACTTCCTCGTAAGTATCCTCACCGCTTTCGCCCTGCCAGGCCCAGCTCAGCCGCTGATGACCCGCACTGAAACTCAGTGTCATCTGCTCACCCTGTTCAAACACCAACTGCAGCGTTTTTCCACGCCAATCCTGTGTCGCGGGCAGACGGTTGGTGTCTATGCCCCGGGCAAAATCGTCATAGTTCTTCCACTCCGGCTCGGCGTTCTGGTTCAATACTGACGGGTTTAAAGACATGCTCGCTCTCCTTGAGGATAGGGGTAAAAACCGTTTCAGACGTCGGCAATACCCTGACTTTTCAATGCTCTTCGGCTGACCACGGCGGGTGCCGTTTCATCGAGAAAACAACTTAATACCACCGCACAGGCCGCACCGATGGCCGCCAGCCACATCACGCTGACCAGGCCGTAGCGATCGGCGAGCAAACCTGCCGTAAACGGCGCCAGGCAACCGCCGATCACTTCGCCAATCCCCATCACCAACCCCAGTGCGGTGGCGATACGGGCTTTCGATACGGTTTCGGACGGTATGGTGGCCATAAACAGAGTGAAGCAACCCAGGCCGGTATAGGACAGAAATACCAGTCCCCCCAATAACCACAGATTGTCGACATAGCTCAGAAACAGTGGGCAGCAAATCGCCAGCAACGAGAAGAAGATTAAGGTGGGCTTACGGCCAATACGGTCCGAGATCGCCGGAACCGCTACGCCCCAGAAAACCCAGGCAACGCCGATGGCGCTCATGATGCCGCCCATCGACTGCTCGCTGAAACCACGGGCGGTCACCAGGAAGCTGGGCGTGAAGGTAATAATGACCATAAACCAGGTGACGAATACGCAGGAAATCAGGATGCACAGCACCACATTTTTAATTTTGAATAACTCGGCGTAGGCGGCCTTTTCCGACTGATTTTTTACTGCCGGCTCGGCGGCGAAGGACGGATCCTTTTTGCCATTAACATATTTATAAATTAGCCAGGCCAGAATAATGCCCGGCAAGGCCGTCAGGTGAAAGGCCGTGCTCCAGCCCCACTTCTGTGCCAGATAAATAATCAGCGGCGGAGCAATAATTCCGCCCAATAATCCCGGTGCCGCGCCCTGGATCAGCCCCATATTGAACCCGCGCCGCTGTGGCTGCGACTTTTCAACCATTAGCGACTGCGCAATCGGCAATACCGGCCCTTCGGCTATGCCCATCAATGCACGAAATACCAGCAGCATGGCAAAACCACTGACCCACCCAGATAATGCGGAGAATAGGGAGAACACGATAATTGAGACGATCAACATCGGCTTGCGGATATTAAAACGATCGGCAATGGCTCCCAGCCCGGCACCAGACAGCGCCCAGGTTAGCGCCAGTACCGCGGACAGCGTGCCAAGGTGCACATTGCTGAGCTGCAAATCGGCGGCAATCATCGGGAACAGGAAGGAGATGGTTAAACGATCAACAAAAACGCAACCAAAGACAAAAAACAGAATCACCAGCAGTCTGTTTTCCTCACTCAATATCGAACCCCGCCCCACCGATTTTTTCATGGTGTGATCTGCCTGTTAGTAAACTGATGAGTGACAATATCCCTGTTCACAACCCCTGTTCGGCAACCCGAATTCAGTGGACCCTTTGGTCTGACAGGATGTTATTAACATGTTAACGATTTAAATTTATCGCAAGTGGGCAGGCTGTCAACCGGGCGTGGGCGGTGGCCAGAAAATCGATGGGTTAGGTACATTACAGGCGGGTTATTATTAACATCACTAATTTTATTACTTTGTTATTTATATATAAAACTTTATTATCAGGGACTCCTCACGCCCCAAAAAAGCCGTGATTAATCATTTTCATCAATATATTAACGTTTTACACTTCAGCTTTATTTATTATTCCAGCCGACAGTTCGGTATTCAGCGTAATTTTTATCTATTGAATTCATTTCATTTATCTGGCGGTGATTTTCTCCATTAACTCTATTGAGGGAACCCCTTCGCCAGCGCTTACATTACCGCCACTGAAGCGTAAAAAAACGCATATCGTGATGTGAATCACAGCAATCCTCCGGACCACAACGCAATCATCGCACTAACCCTATGGTAAACCCCTCGGCGAAAGCGCCGCGCAGATAGCGACTGAATTCGGTTACCGCTCGCGATACCTGAGGTGCATAGGGCCGTACCACATACAGGCTGTCCGCAAAGGCGTCGACCGGTCGCCAGGCCGGTAATACCTCGATCAACCTGCCGTCCGCCAATGCCTGCTGAGCGCTAAAATCTGGCAGCAGCGCAATACCTAACCCTTCCGCTGCAGCGTCGCGAATCGACTCGCTGTTGTTGGTGGCAAACGGACCACTGACCGGCACCCGGGTCTTTTCCGCCTTGCCTTGTGGCGCCTGTTTGGCAACAAAACTCCAGCCAGGCTGTTCATTGCCTCGGGGATAATAAAGACACTGATGCCGTTGCAGATCGGCCGGCGATGTCGGCAGGCCGTACCGTTTCACGTAGTCTGCCGACGCCACGGTCAGCGTTTCGGTCGGACACAGCCGCCAGGCAACGTGGGTATCCGGCAGGCTGTCACTGTGGCGGATCGCCAAATCAAACCCTTCGGTGGTTAATGACACCAACCGGTCGGAAACCTCAAGTTGCACCCGTACCTCCGGGTTCGCACGCAGAAAACCGGTAATGCGCGGTACCAGTTGCTGGCGAGCAAACGCCACCGGCGCCGTCACCCGTACCGAACCGCGCAGTGGCCCGGCCGAATCGCAAATGCCAGAGAAGCTCTGTTTGATCTGCGCGAAAGGCTGGCGCAGTTCCTCCACCAGCCGCAGCCCTGCATCGGTCAGCCTGACGCTGCGAGTCGTCCGCTGCACCAACGGTACTCCGGCCAGGGTTTCGATCTCTTTGATTTTTTGACTCATCGCCGCTTTGCTGACGTCCAGCCGCTCCGCCGCACGGGTAAAGCTGCCCTGCTCGGCCAGTACGGTAAGCCAGTGCAAATGGGTCCACAGGGTTTCTATTTTTGGGTTTTTCATCATTGACTGTTCATTTATATAAACAATGAGTTCAAGTATAGCGCTTCTTCCCGCCCCTGGGCTTGGCTAAGATGGGTTTTCCAGAGCGTAGATAAATCGTTGCCTCATATCGAGATTAACCCACTGACAGGATTATAAAAATGCCATTACTTATCTTTGACGTCATCGAGGGCCGCAGTGAAGCCGAACTGAAAACTTTGCTCGATGCCGCCCACCGCGCGGTGCTCAGCGCCTTTGAAGTACCACCACGCGATCGCTACCAGATTGTTCATGAAAATAAGGCTCAGCATATGGTGATTGAAGATACCGGGCTGAATCTGACTCGCACCCGCGATCTGGTGGTAGTAAGGGTGATAACCAGCCCGCGGGCCGAGGAGCAGAAACAGCGGTTTTATGCCGAGCTCAGCCGTGAGTTGAAGGAAAGCTGTGGGATTGAAAGCAGCGACCTGATGGTGTCAATCACCACCAACAGCAAGGGGGACTGGAGTTTCGGCAACGGTGTAGCGCAGTACCTGACCGGCGATCTTTAACCCGACCATCCCCAGGCGCAGCATCGCGCCCGGGGTCAGAACCCTCAGGGCTGCTGTTCGTCGTTATATTGGCTTTGCCACATGGCGGCATAGCGGCCATTGCTGGCCAGCAAGGCGTCATGCCGCCCACGTTCAACGATTTCACCGGCTTCCAGCACGATGATTTCATCGGCATCCACCACCGTCGACAGCCGGTGGGCAATCACCAGCGTGGTATGGTCACGGCTCACTTCGCGCAGGTGCGCCTGAATTTCGCGTTCGGTCTGAGTATCCAGTGCGCTGGTAGCCTCGTCAAAAACCAGGATCGCCGGGTTTTTCAGGATGGTACGAGCAATCGCCACCCGCTGCTTTTCGCCGCCCGACAGCTTCAGCCCACGCTCCCCCACCCGGGTTTCATAACCATCAGGCAGGCTGACAATAAATTCGTGAATGTGCGCCAACCTGGCCGCCCGCTCGATCTCTTCCTGGCTTGAACCGGTTTTGCCGTAGCCGATGTTGTAACCCAGCGTATCGTTGAACAACACAGTATCCTGCGGCACTATGCCGATCGCTGCGCGCAGGCTGGCCTGCTTCAGGTCACGAATATCCTGTCCGTCAATCGACACCGCCCCACTACTCACGTCATAGAAGCGAAACAGCAGTCGGGACAAGGTGGATTTACCGGCCCCCGAGGCACCGACAATCGCTACCGTATTACCGGCCGGGATGGTGAAGCTGACGTTTTTCAGGATCGGCCGACGCACATCATAGCCAAAGCTGACCGCGTCAAAACTCACTTCGCCCGCGCTAAGTTGCAGCGCCTTCGCATCCGGCTTATCGACAATCTCCTGCTCTTCCTGCAGTAAATCGAACATGTTTTCCATATCGATCAGCGCCTGCCTGACTTCGGCATAAATAAAACCGAAGAAATTCAGTGGCTGATAGAGTTGCAGCAGATAGGCATTCACCAGCACAAAGTCACCGACCGTCATCCGCCCTTGCACAATGCCCTGCGCCGCCATCGCCATCATCACTATCAGCCCAATGGAGATAATGGCGGTCTGCCCGAGGTTGATGGCGGTAAAACTGAACTGGTTCTTGATAGCGGCGTATTCGTACAGCCGGCGCGACATGTTGAAACGGTCGGCCTCAAAGTTTTCGTTACCGAAGTATTTAACCGTCTCGTAATTCAGCAGGCTGTCGATCGACTTGCTGTTGGTATCGGCATTGGCCTGGTTGAGCTCACGCCTAAAGCGGGTTCGCCAACGCACGGCCATGACGGTGAACAGAATATAACAGCCGACCGTCGCCAGGATTGCCAGGGCAAACCAGCCGTTTAGCAGATGCCACATAATCACCGAGACCAGGGTGATTTCGAACAGGATGGGGAAAATGGAGAACAGCAGCCGCGAAAGCACCGTCGCTACCGCCTGGGTGCCGCGTTCGATTGATAACGACAACCCGCCGGTCTGGCGCTCCAGATGAAAACGCAGGCTCAGCGCGTGCAATTGTCTGAAGACCCGCAGCCCCAGTAATCGGGTGGCATTCTGGCTGACGTGCACGAACATCACGTTGCGCAGCTCTTCAAATAACGCCCCACCGATGCGCGCGACGCCATAGGCCAGGATCAACCCTAAGGGGATGGCCAGCATCCTGGCTGTTTCGCCGCTCAGGGCGTCGATCATCGCTTTGTAGGCCAGCGGCACCAGCGTGATGCTGACCTTCGAAATCACCATAAAGACGAAGGCGATAACCAGGTAATAACGCAGTTTAGGGTTATCTTTGGGCCACAGGTAAGGCAGCAAAAATTTCAGTAAGCGGGAAGGATCCATCATCGGCTATCTATCATCTCGGTCAGCAGCGCAGTATTGGCTTATGATCTATTCTGGCACGTATGCCATGAAAAACCTTAGGTAATCCACCGCTGTGGCTCTTTTTGGTACGCTGAGCAATACACCGCAGCCAGGCCTCATCCTCAAGGTGGCGTGTTCCACTATAATAGTCAGTGGGACAGTACAGGACATTCAAAACTAAGGGAGTTACATCATGCTAAATATGAACCATCTTCATTCGTTGAAAATCGACGAGCAGAGTCTAAAGAAACAACGTACTCCGCTGTTAATCATCTCGATATTGCTGCTATTGGGCGGTCTTTTCTGCCTGTTCAGCCCCTTTGCCTCCGGCGCGGCAATCAGTATGGTGGTGGGGATTTTCTTGCTGCTAAGCGGTTTCGGTCTGATTTTCGGCATGGTCGCCAACCGGGTGCAAAATACCTGGCCGATGATCGGCGGCATCCTGCTCGGGGTGGCTTACCTTATTATCGGCTACGTCTTTATTACCAACCCGGCAGTAGGTATTTTCGCCATGGCGATTTATCTCGCCGCCTTGTTTGCTCTGGGCGGTATTGTGCGGTTGGTTGCCGGCTATAAGCTGCGTGAAGTCAAAGGAAGCTGGCTGCAGCTGGTGATAGGCGTTTTGGATCTGGCTATCGCCTGGTTACTGCTCAGCGCCGATCCGGCGACGTCCGTGGTGCTGGTCACCACCATTGTCGGTATTGAAATGCTGTTCAGCTCATTCAGCCTGTTCCAGGTTGCCCGACAACTGAAACGCGCGTGATCCCATTGCGGGGCCACCCGGCTCCGCTTTTTGGCGCTAAAGCCGCCGATGACGTCGGGACCTTAACGACAAACTGCCCGACTAAGAGTAAAGTTTCACCCAATACAGGCTCAACTATCCCCCCTGACCAAAGATTGAAGTGAGATGATAACGCTATGGAATTCAAGGATTACTACGCCATTTTAGGGGTTAAACCAGCGGACGATCTCAAGGCAATCAAAACTGCCTATCGCCGACTGGCGCGAAAGTATCACCCCGACGTCAGCACCGAATCGAACGCCGAAGAGCAGTTCAAACTGGTTGCCGAAGCCTATGAGGTGCTGAAAGACGAAGAGCGTCGCGCCGAATACGATCAACTGCGCCAGCACCGTAACGACCCCAATTTTGGCCGCCAGAAGCAACACGGCAATACCCATAACGCCGAAGATTTTTCCGATATCTTTTCCTCTATGTTCGGCGAACATGCCCGAGCTCAGCAGCATCGCCAACGACGCCAGGGCATGCGCGGTCAGGATATTGAGATGGAAGTGGCGATCTTCCTGGAAGAAACCCAGACCGAGCAAACCCGTACTATTCGCTATAGCCTGCCGGTGTATAACGCCTTTGGCATGGTGGAGCAGGAAGTCCCCAAAACCCTTAATGTGAAAATCCCCGCCGGGGTGGGCGATGGCGAGCGTATTCGCCTGAAAGGCCAGGGCGCGGCAGGAACTGACGGCGGCGCTAACGGCGATCTCTATCTGATTATCCGCATTGCACCGCACCCGCTGTTCGACATTGTCGGCCACAATCTGGAGATCGTCCTGCCAGTCGCCCCGTGGGAAGCCGCACTGGGCGCCAAGGTGCCGGTCCCCACGCTGAAAGACAGCATTCTGCTGACCATTCCTGCCGGCTGCCAAACCGGGCAGCGCTTGCGCATCAAAGGGAAAGGCCTGGTCGGCAAAAAAGAAACCGGGGATTTGTATGCGGTGATCAAAGTCATGATGCCACCGAAGCCGGACGAAAAAAGCGTCGCGCTGTGGCAGCAGTTGGCAGAAGCCCAGCAGACCTTTGATCCGCGCAAAGAGTGGAGTAAGCAAAATGGCTAACGTAAAAGTAACTTTCACCATTACTGAGTTTTGCCTGCATACCGGCGTTTCACAGGATGAACTAACCGAAATTGTCGGGTTGGGGATGATTCAACCGCGCGATCCCGCGACGGAAGACTGGATCTTTGACGATCGCGCATTAATCACTTTCCATCGTGCAGAACAGTTGCATCGTGAACTGGCGTTGGACTGGCCTGGCATTGCGGTCACGCTGACACTGCTGGAGGAAATTGAGCATCTGCGCAAAGAAAACAGCCAGTTACACCAACGGCTGGCACGGTTTGTTACCAAACCCTGATGGCGTGAAATAGCCCGTTGCCCTGGCAGCGGGCTGCATCAGTACGGTTATCATCCTGTTTTTTCTCGGCTAATAAAAAGGTAAATATTCCCTCTCCACTCCAACTCCCTTCATAAACAAAATCCCGACAGAAAAAATCCAAAAAAAATGAAGCCGCATCGCTTAAAACAGCTTCTGGATAAGGCTTAATGGATGATTTTTATCAATACTGTCAATAAAGACATGTTATTAAAAACATGATATTAAAAACAGTATTGACACCCCGTTAAAAACCAGTAGATTGGTATTCATCAGCAGCGAAACAATAGCCATCTGATAATAGTTAAAGTGTTAGAAATAAGTTATCAAAGTTTTTTTTGCGATAAAGGCCACGAAGTATCTGTTGTATGGGCCATCATATTGAGGAAAAGTAAATCCTCATTGGATGAAGCTTTAAGGCCAGGTAGTCAGTACTACAATCGCAGGGTGTGTACCAAAACGCGATGATGTAAGGCCATGATTTAACTGTTCTTTGTTTGCGATTTGTTTTTACCAAGTTAGTGCACCAAAATCGCAACGGAAGTGAGGCTACGCATCAAAGAGTCTATATCGCGAGGGGAGATGTACTGTTTAAGATGCCCAATCTTCGAATGTTTATTTAGATTGGTGTGAAATATAAACTGGTAAATATAGGGGAGGTTTTAGTTCGCCCAATATTATCTGTGTTAAACCTGTACATTTAATGTTAGTACCTTAGCAGTAAGAAATTAGTAAGTTCATTAATGTTAAATTTGAAGTCGATAGTACCTTAAAAGCCCTGGCAATCCTTGTCAGGGCTTTTATCTTTTATGCATCAGCCACATGACGATAAAAAGATGCCCGCTATACAGCCTAAGCCCCGCCATCCCCCCTCATACGGCACCAGGGAAATATTCACCTGCCAATGACATTAAAAAAATTAATCCTTGCTTAATAAATCAAACCAAGCCTACTATGTCGGCATCGGTTTGGAACACAGACCTTATGAAAGCAGTTTTAGTAAAGCAGTTCTCAGTTCAAGCGTTATCTCTAGATACCCTTCTTCATGAGCCTCCTCCTAAGTGCCCCATAAGTAAAAATCTGCAAAACAGGCCATGTTCGCCACATTGAGTGGCTCAAAAAATGAAAAGGATATATCTATGTCTAACAAAATGACTGGTTTAGTAAAATGGTTTAACGCTGACAAAGGCTTCGGCTTTATCACTCCACAAGATGGCAGCAAAGATGTCTTCGTACATTTCTCCGCTATCCAGAGCAGCGATTTTAAAACCTTAGATGAAGGTCAGAAAGTGGAGTTCTCTATTGAGGACGGCGCTAAAGGCCCATCTGCTGTTAATGTTATCGCGCTTTAATCGCCGATAATCTCGCTAAAACTTACGATAGCGATGAAGGCATCAGCCTGAGCAGTTAAGCATTAGTGATAAAAAAACCCGCTTTTAGCGGGTTTTTTGCATTTCTCGTCTAAGAAAAATAGTGACTCAGCAGCAAACAGTATTATCCACTGCAACCCCCACCCCGTTACAAGAAGCCGTATGCCGCAGCCAGGACCCACCCCATCACGCAGGAGACGGAAACCCCAATCAAACCGACCAGGATAAAGCTGTGGTTGATCACAAATCTTCCAATATTGGTTGTCCCTGAACGGTCGAACTGAATGGCAGCCAGATCGCTTGGGTAGGTAGGCAAAATATAGTAGCCGTAGCAGGCCGGTGCAGAAGCAACGATATAGGCAGGATCAACACCGATGGCCAATGCCACAGGAACAATCGCGGCCAGTGCAGCAGCCTGGGAGTTTACAAACTTGGAAACGATCAGCAAAACGATGGCGTACGCCCAAGGGTATTCTTTAACAATGGTGCCCAGTACCGATTTTATCTCTTCCAAATGAGCACCAAACATCGTTTCGGCCATCCAGGCTATGCCATAAACCGCCACTATCGCAATCATGCCTGAACGGAAAACTTCGTTTTTAGAGATATTAGCCGGGTTGGTTTTGGTCGCGATAATAATGACCGCGCCTGCGCATAACATAAACATCTGGATAACCAGCACCATCGACAGCGGTTTCCCATTAATTAATGGGCGCAGTTCGGAAAAGGCTCCCAGCAGCGCAACGATAGCGATGGTCCCCAGGAAAATCCACATAGCCACCCAGTTGCTGGTAGGTAATTTTTTATCCAGCAATGTTGCCGTGTCGCCATAGACGTACTTATAGTTTTCCGGATCTGAAATGAAGCTTTGGAATTTTTCATCTTTATCCAGATCTTTACCCCGGAACCAACTGAAGATGCCAATAGCAAGAATACCGCACAGAGTGGATGGAATAGTGATGGCCAGTAGATCCAAAAACTCCAGGTGCTTACCATTAAAAGTAAAATTACCCAGCATGGCGACCAGTGACACCACCGCGACTGACACCGGGCTGGCAATAATGCCCATCTGCGCCCCGATAGAACTGGCTGCCATAGGTCTTTCCGGACGAATGTTATTCTTGATTGCTACGTCATAGATTATCGGCAAGATGGTGTAAACCACATGCCCGGTACCACAGAGAATGGTCAATATACAGGTCACGAAGGGCGCGACGATGGAGACATATTTAGGGTTGCGTCGCAGTAAACGCTCTGCAATTTGCAACATCACATCAAGCCCGCCGGAGGCCTGAAGCGTTGCAGACGCAGCCACCACGGCGATGATAACCAGCATGACATCAACCGGCGGTTTACCGGGTTGTAGATGAAAAACGAAAACCAATATGATTAATCCAATACCGCCAAGTAGCCCCAGTGCAATCCCACCTTTTCTGGCTCCATAAAAGAGGCAGATCAGTATGACAATAAGTTGAATAGTAAATAACATGCTAACCTCATTATTCTTTTTAAGAAGGTTAATAATTAACTTCTTTTCATTTTCATTGAGGGATAGCGATCACAAACGGATGGTTTTTATAGTTAAAAAACCATCAAATATTCGCATTGGAATTTGTTTGTTTAAATACGGTTATTTTTATGTTTATTTTGTAATGAATGAAAGTTAATTATAATAAAAACCTGTAAACTAATACGCTATATAATAGTCAGCAGAAAACACCTCCTGCTTTAAATTGAAAATGATTCTATCACTGCCAGCAAGGCTGGCAGTGATAGATTAAAAACCTGTTCGTTGTTGTTTCAACCATTCCCTGACGTCGATCACCGGGATACCCTGGCGGACATTGTAGGTCATCGTTTTATCCCAAGAGACGCCATCTGCACGAGCAAACGCCAGCCGGTAGGCGGCCGTCAGACTCTCCGGTGACGCAGCCACCGCATCCTGCAGTGCCTGGTGATCCTCGACCACCAGAGCATAAAGACATCGGTCATGTTCACTGAGCAGTTCAGCGAGCTGGCGGTAAGTAATGCTATCCCCTGCGATATAAATAATTTCGTTGTCGAACTGCTGCCGATGGAAAAAAATCTTTGCCGTCAGCAGACCGATATCTTCAGGGGTGGTCAGGGTGACAGAGTAGTCTGCGTTACCGGGCGCATTAACCCGGCGACTCTTTCTTTCAACCACGCCGAAGCTGGGTTCGAAAAGATAGCTGGTGAACATTCCCGTGGATACGATGACCCAACTGGTCCTTTGTTGTGCGCGCAGCAGGCCCCGTACAGTAAGCTGCTCATCCCATACCGGTTGACCGCTCCCCATACCGATACGATCGTAATCAACCCCAAACTGCCAGGGAAAATAACGGGCAACCTCAGCCAGCAGTACGGCACGCGTAATTTTAAGCTGTGTTCCTTTACCACCGACAAAGCCACTGCAGTTAATTACGGCATCATAGTGGGAAAAAATCGTTGCCAATTCCTGCTCCGATTGCCGACCAAAATCTGCGGTAACGATATCGACATCCCAGGCTTCAAGCTGTCTTTGGCGCGACTGGCTTTCCGGTGAAGTCTTGCCTGGTGATGAGGGCCGCAGCAGCACCGTCAGCTTGACTTCGGGCCGCCGTTCTTTTTCCTTCACGAATCCGTTCAACATGGCCATGCCAAGTTCGCCGGCCCCCAAGATCAGAATATTAGATATTTGACGATTATTTGAGATGCTCATACTCTCTCCTGCTGTATTGGTCGGCATATCCTGTCAGCCTGATAACAGGGGAGCAATCAGGTACACCGTTGATACTGCGAGGATGAAATGACACTCAGTGACGAACAAAAGGCCAAACTTGCCAAAATATGCAGCGCACTCAGCGATGATGACGACGGCTTAAAACGTGAAGTGCTCACGCATACCGGCAACCGTTGGTCTCTGAGCATCATCTATGCACTGGGCACCCGCGGACCCTTGCGTCATGCCGAGCTGGGCCGTGCCATCACCGGGGTGACTCAACGCATGCTGACGCGAACACTGCGTCATCTGGAGCGTGACGGGTTGATCAGTCGCCATGACTTTCAACAAAAATATCCGCACCCTCACGTGGAATATCGGCTGACACCAACTGGCGAAGGCATTCTGGTTAATATGTTGCCGATGTGGGAATGGATCCTGACTAACATTGCCACGATCCGTGATTCCCGCAGCAAATTTATGGTCGGGGTTAGTGATGATGAAAATGCAAAGACGTCGAAATAACCAAGGTGTTCCCCCCTCTCAATAGTTAGGATTTTTACCCAAAAAACAGGTTTAAGTTCAATAGCATTAGGATTCATCTTAAAATAGTCCTAGGATATTTATGGATATTGGACTCCAGGGAACAGGATGAATCAAAAGGATCGCAAACCCGATTATCGGGTTGAATATGGTGAAGAATGGAAACCGGAAAAAACCTCTAAATGGTTTTGGATCCTACTGATCGCCATCATCGGTGCTCTGGTGGCCATTTCGTGACGTGCGGTAATACTGAAGCCGGGCCCGCGAGTTCCCCCCGTCAGTGAGAGGAAATAAAATCTGAAGGGGTCACGGGTGCAGGCAGCGAAAAGCTCTGCCTCATACGTTCAACTTCATTGAGCGGTGTCAGCCCGAATAAACGTTTAAACTCACGACTGAACTGAGAAACGCTTTCATAGCCCACCCGCGCACAGGCTGCCGAAGCAGTGAGATTATTTCTCAGCATCAACAATCGAGCCTGATGCAACCGCGTAGATTTAAGATATTGCATCGGAGACGTATTGGTCACGGTTTTGAAGTGACTGTGGAATGTCGGCAGGCTCATACCCGCCTCTTTCGCCAGCGCCTTCACATCCAGATACGAGTCATACTCGGCATGCAGTTTTCGTAACGCTTTCGTCACTTTGCCAAATTGCCCCTGCGTAGTCAGTGCGCTTCGCAGTATTTGCCCCTGAGCCCCGGTCATTACGCGGTAATAAATTTCCCGCACCATCGCCAGCCCCAGTATTTCGGCATCCAGCGGTGAGGCCATCACCTGCAGAAAACGCAAAACCGAGTGGCTCATAGCGTCATTCATCGGACTCGACACCATACTTCGTGGAGGCTCACTGAGCGTCGGACCGCGATCAGCGAGTTGCAACATCAACTCCGCCGCCAAACTGAAATCCAGCCGCATATAAATCGCCAACATCGGCTCTGAAGCACTGGCATCCGTTTCCATGGTAAAGGGCACAGGAACTGACACCATCAGATAATGCTGCGCATCATACAAATAGACATCACTCCCCAAAAATCCGCGTTTACTCCCCTGCACCACAATGACAATCCCAGGTTCATATAAAACCGGCGTGCGCAGCAACGGGCGGTTGGAACGTAAAAAGCGCACGTCCGCCAAAGCCGTAAGATTGTAGCCTTCATGTGGTGTTAGCCGATCCAAAATCTCAATCATCTGGTCAGTAACCGTTGGCATGAAAAGAGTCATAGGTGCCTGCCAAGAGAAGCGGAAAGTCATTGAAGTGTGGCAGTAAGCGACGGGGTCGTCCAGATAGCTCAGAGGAATAGGCAAACATCAGAGAGGATCTGGGCTACAGGTTTTATCCTGTCCGCCCTATTCTGCCTGCCCACCTTACTGAGGAGAGCGTCATGAACCAATCAAAATTACTTTTCATTACCGGAGTTAGTAGCGGTTTAGGTCGTGCACTGGCAGAAGAAGCACTGAAAGCGGGTCACCGCGTGGTCGGAACACTCCGTAATCAACAGGCCAAAGATGAATTCGAAGCCCTGGCACCAGGCCGCAGCTTTGGTCGTATTCTTGATGTCACCCATTTTGCCGCGGTTGCCCCGCTGGTCGATGCCGTAGAGCAGGAACTGGGGGCGGTAGACGTACTGGTCAATAATGCCGGTTATGGCCACGAAGGGATCATGGAAGAGTCGCCGCTGAGTGAAGCGATCCATCAGTTTGAGGTCAATGTGTTTGGTGCCGTGGCCGTGATTAAAGCCTTCCTGCCTTATTTTCGGACTCGCCGGGCTGGCCATATTCTCAATGTGACCTCCATGGGCGGTTTCATTACCCTGCCAGGGATCAGCTACTATTGCGGCAGCAAATTTGCCTTGCAGGGCATTTCCGAAACGCTGACCAAAGAACTAAAGCCTTTTAATATTGCGGTCACCGCCATTCAGCCCGGGTCTTTTCGAACCGACTGGGCCGGACGTTCGATGGTGCGTTCACCCCGTAGCATCAGCGATTACGATCAGAGCTTCGGGCCGATCCGTGAAACACGCGAAAAACGCAGCGGCCAGCAACCCGGTGACCCGGTTAAGGCCGCCAAAGCCATTCTGCAACTCATCAACAGCCCTGAGCCCCCGGCATTACTGCTGCTGGGCAGCGATGCCCTCACATACGTCAGAGAGAAACTAAATCAAATGAACAGCGATATCGATACCTGGGAAGCTGTCAGCCGCTCAACCGATGGTTAATACCGTCCTACGTTCATTCTTGTTTACAGCAACATAAAGCTTGAAGGTAGTCGGCGCTGGCTAAAAATTGCGTTGGCAATAGTGTCGACTACAATTCAATCGAAATACCTCCCTACAAAATCAATATTGATTCATATTTGAGGTGATTATGTTACAGAAACACGAAAACGTAATAAGTATGACTGCACTTAGCCACCAGGCCACCCAACAATTAATGCCGTCGTTTTCTGGATTGCCCCATACACAACACGCCGACGGCAAGTACCGCTTGCGTCGCTATTCGGTTGTCAAACATCTCAATGGCCATGTGATAGAGATTGGCCCACGCAACTTCGTTCAGTCCGATGAGATCAACCATTTCCAGGGGAATGTGGTGCGCCATTTCGAACCCATTGACGACGCCGTGTTGCAAAGCGCCGGCATGGAGGAAATGTGCAATCTGTTTGCAGAAAGCAATGACCTGCCAGAGGGAACGGAGATAGAGATTCATCAGATGCGCGTCGTCGCCATTCACCATGAAACTCAGGTAGCTCCGGAAGGGATCCATCAGGATGGTTTTGACCACATCGCGATGATTGGCATCCATCGGCAAAATATTGTCGGTGGTGAAATCATGTTATACGCCGACAATCACCAGCCCCCTTTCTTTAAAAAGGTGTTGGCGGACGGTGAGGCCGTTTTGCTGGCAGACAGTAAGCTATGGCATAACGCCACGCCGATCAGCCCCATAGTCCCGGAACAAGAAGGACACCTTGATCTGTTTGTTCTGACCGCTCGGGGAGAAAAAGCATGACCTTCACCCCCGAACTCGCCCGAGCTCAATTTAGCGCGCTAACCCAGCAATATAATGATAAACCGGTTATTTTTTTCGATGGCCCCGGTGGTTCTCAGGTATCACAAGCGGTGTTGGGAAAAATGACCGACTATCTGGGGAAATATAACGCCAACCTGGGCGGGCACTATTTTTCCAGTCATAAGACAACCGAGGTGATGGATCATGCGAGGGAATCGGTGCGCGCCTTCTTGAATGCGCCCTCGCCCGATAATATCGTTTTTGGCATGAATATGACCTCGCTGACGTTCCACCTCAGCCGGATCATTAGTCGCAACTGGCAAGCCGGCGATGAAATTATCGTCACCGAGCTGGATCACTACGCCAACGTATCCAGCTGGCAGCAGGCGGCCAACGACAAACACGTCACCGTGCACCAAATCCCTCTACATCAATCGAATTGTTCTTTGGATGTTGCCCGGCTGTGCGAACAGATCACCACCAAAACTCGTCTGGTTGCTGTCACCTATGCGTCTAATGTCACGGGCAGCATCGTCGATATTAAAACCATCACCGAAGCCGCTCACCGGGTCGGCGCACAGGTTTACGTCGACGCCGTGCATTATGCCCCGCACAACCTGATCGATGTGCAGACGCTGGGTTGCGACTTTCTGGTGTGTTCTGCTTATAAGTTTTTTGGCCCGCATATCGGTATGGCCTATATCGCGCCACAATGGTTGCAACGGCTGCAGCCTTACAAGGTCGAACCGGCCACCGACACCGGGCCAGGGCGTTTTGAGACGGGCACACAAAGTTTTGAAGGGTTGGTCGGTGTCACGGCGGCCATTGACTACCTGGCACAGTGGGGAACATCTGGCGCATCTTTAAGGCAGCGTTTACAGGAAAGTTTTGCCGACTATCACCGGCATGAAGAAACCCTGTGTCGGTATTTTTTACAACGCTTACAGCAAATCGACGGAGTGCAGCTCTACGGTTCTCCCGTGGCGGACACCCAACGCCGCACACCCACCTTTGCATTGACCTTTAAGCAGCACTCCCCCGAACAAATCGCCCGCCGGTTAGGCGAACAGAATATCTGCGTCGGCAGCGGACATTTCTATGCACTGGGGTTAATTCGTCGGTTGAACCTGCAGGACAGCGGCGGCGTACTGCGCGTCGGGATGATGCATTACAATACCCTACAGGAAATCGACACTCTGTTTGAGATACTGGCTAACGGAAGGTAGTGACAGGAAGTTTTTGGAGCGGGTGAAGGGAATCGAACCCTCGTATGCAGCTTGGGAAGCTGCCGTTCTACCATTGAACTACACCCGCATCGGTGTGCGGCTGCCATTATAACCGGTTATCCCCGTCGGGCAAGCGGAGATAACGTGTAACTGCTGGTGTTTTAAGCAGTTAGCCGCGTTCCCCTCGATTATCATTCTTCAGACGAAAAAAAACCGGCGCAGTCACCTGCGCCGGTTGATCTTCATTACTACGAAGTTATTTCTGCGGGCGCATTGCCGGGAACAGGATCACGTCGCGGATGGTGTGGCTGTTGGTGAACAGCATAACCATACGGTCGATACCGATGCCCAGACCTGCGGTTGGCGGCAGACCGTGCTCCAGCGCGGTGACATAATCTTCGTCGTAGAACATCGCTTCGTCATCGCCAGCGTCTTTCGCATTAGCCTGGTCAGCAAAACGCTGCGCCTGGTCTTCTGCGTCATTCAGCTCGGAGAAGCCGTTACCGATTTCACGGCCGCCGATGAAGAACTCGAAGCGGTCAGTGATTTCCGGGTTGTTATCATTACGACGCGCCAGCGGGGACACTTCTGCCGGGTACTCGGTAATGAAGGTCGGCTGAATCAGATGGCTTTCCGCCACTTCTTCGAAGATCTCCGTCACAACACGGCCCAGGCCCCAGCTCTTCTCAATCTTGATGCCGATGGATTCAGCAATAGCCACCGCTTTGCCCATATCAGCCAGATCGGCCAGATCGGTTTCCGGACGGTATTTTTTGATCGCCTCGGTCATGGTCAGCTTCACAAACGGCTTGCCGAAGTCGAACACTTCATCACCATACTGCACCTGAGTATTGCCCAGCACGTTCTGGGTCAGGGTGCGGAACAGCGACTCGGTCAGTTCGATCAGATCTTTGTAATCCGCATAAGCCATATAGAGTTCCATCATGGTGAACTCTGGGTTATGACGCGGAGAAACGCCTTCGTTACGGAAGTTACGGTTGATTTCGAACACACGTTCGAAGCCACCCACAACCAGACGCTTCAGGTACAGCTCAGGGGCAATACGCAGGTACATATCGATGTCCAGCGCATTGTGGTGAGTCACGAATGGACGAGCAGAAGCCCCACCCGGGATCACCTGCATCATAGGGGTTTCGACTTCCATGAAGCCGCGTTCCACCATGAAGTTACGCATCGCCGCCATGATCTGAGAACGCACCTTGAAGGTCTTGCGCGATTCTTCGTTGGCGATCAGATCCAGGTAACGCTGACGGTAACGGGTTTCCTGATCGGCCAGGCCGTGGAACTTGTCCGGCAGCGGACGCAGGGCCTTGGTCAGCAGACGCAGTTCGGTGCAGTGGATAGACAGCTCACCGGTCTTGGTTTTGAACAGCTTACCGCGTGCGCCAAGGATATCGCCAAGGTCCCACTTCTTGAATTCTTCGTTGTAAACGCCTTCCGCCAGGTCGTCGCGTGCGACGTACAACTGGATGCGGCCGCCAACGTCTTGCAGCGTGACAAAGGATGCCTTGCCCATGATACGGCGGGTCATCATACGGCCGGCAACGGTGACTTCTACACCCAGTGCTTCCAGCTCTTCGTTGTCTTTATCGCCGTACGCAGCGTGCAGCTTGTCGGACGTGGTGTCGCGACGAAAATCATTCGGGAACGCAATGCCGTTCTCGCGCAGCGCAGCCAGTTTTTCACGGCGTGACTGCAACTCGTTATTGAGATCCAGCGCCTGTTCGGCGCCTTGTGGTTGTTGCTCAGACATTTCTGTTCCTTATAACCCGGCTTTCAAACTTGCCTCAATGAATTTATCCAGGTCGCCATCTAATACGGCCTGCGTGTTGCGCGTTTCAACGTTAGTGCGCAAATCCTTGATACGGGCGTCATCCAGCACGTAAGAGCGGATTTGGCTGCCCCAACCGATGTCGGACTTGTTGTCTTCCAGCATCTGTTTATCAGCATTTTTCTTTTGCATCTCAAACTCGTACAGCTTGGCTCGCAGCTGTTTAAACGCTTGATCCTTGTTCTTATGCTGAGAACGGTCGTTCTGACACTGCACTACGATGTTGGTCGGTAAGTGGGTAATACGCACCGCCGACTCAGTTTTGTTCACGTGCTGACCACCCGCACCCGAGGCGCGGTAAACGTCGATACGCAGGTCCGCCGGGTTGATGTCGATATCAATATCGTCGTCCACTTCCGGGTAGATAAACACCGAACTGAACGAGGTATGACGACGACCGCCGGAGTCGAACGGGCTCTTGCGCACCAGGCGATGTACGCCAGTTTCAGTACGCAACCAGCCGAACGCGTAGTCACCGATGATCTTGATGGTGGCGGACTTCAGCCCTGCGACGTCACCGTCGGACTCTTCAATCACTTCGGTCTTGAAGCCTTTGGCCTCGGCCCAGCGCAGGTACATGCGCAGCAACATGCTGGCCCAGTCCTGAGCTTCTGTGCCGCCGGAACCGGCCTGGATATCCAGGTAGCAATCAGCACTGTCGTATTCACCAGAGAACATACGACGAAATTCTAATTGCTCCAGCTTGGCAGACAGTTGATCAAGCTCAACGACGGCTTCGTTAAAGGTTTCTTCATCGTCGGCTTCAATCGCCAGTTCCAGCAGGCCGGTAACGTCTTCACCCCCCTGCTCGAGTTGATCGATGGTCTCAACGATGGCTTCGAGCGCCGCGCGCTCTTTACCCAGCGCCTGTGCGCGCTCGGGTTCGTTCCAGACGTCAGGCTGTTCCAGCTCTGCGTTAACTTCTTCTAGGCGTTCTTTCTTGGCATCATAGTCAAAGATACCCCCGAAGAACGGCAGTCCGCACGGACAGGTCCTGAATTCGGTTTTTTACCGGGTTAATTTCAAACATGTTTTTTGCGTTCTTTTACGTTGATGTCGTCGATGGCGAAATGCCATTGGAACCGGTAATTCTAGCGGATCCAGACGTCAGTTTATAGCGAGTTGGTTAGTTTTTGTGGGGATCCCGTTTAGCGTCCAGATAGCATGCCCGGCCAGGATTCTATTGGTAGCAAAAAACAGGTCATCAGATCGATCAAATATTGAACACAGTAGTCATCAAGACTATAGTCATTATGGCTATTCAACAGGGACAGGTGGTTCAATATGGATATCTTCGTCACCGATGACTTCGACAAGTTTATGAGGAAAAACCGCATATTTGACCAAAAGATATGCGTAGCAGCCCAAGAGATCATGCATGGCAGACACGACGGCGATCTGGGCGGTGGCGTATACAAGAAACGTATTCCAATCAACCAGGGTAAACGCGGCGGTGCACGCTCGGTGGTGGCATTTAAAAGAGGCCATCATCAGTACTTTGTTGATGGATGGCTTAAAAATACCGTGAAACAAACCGGTGCCAAAGAAATTAGCGATGATGAAATGGAAACCTATCGAGAACTCGCCAGAGACTTTCTTGCCATGTCGCCGGAGATTATTCAGCGGGCAGTCGATAGCGGCTATTTGCGAGAGGTAAAATGTAATGAATGATAACCGTCTGCTCAGGCTGCAAAAAATGGCACAGCGGTTTAACGCAATCGGTGCCGTTTCAGATGAAACCGTCCGCAATATTGAGGCTCGTGTGCAGGAAAGGGAAAGCAATGTCCGCCGTGAGCAGGCGCAGATGATGGACGGCGCGCGCATCAAAATGCTACGCGAGCGTCTGGGACTGAGTCAGGCCGATCTGGCTGCCGTAGTCAATATGTCGACCACCAGCGTGCAAAAATGGGAACGCAACGCCGTCAAACCTCAGGGTTCTGCGCTAAGAATGCTGGAAATTATCGAGCAGAAAGGGGTGGCCAGCGTCATCATTTCGCCACTGGACCGGTAGCAGAACAGGTACCTGTAGTTCACAGGTACCTGTCATCAACCACAAATTAACGCGGCCAGAGGTGCTGGATCAGTAACTGCACGTTGCGGTTGCCGCGGAACTCGTTGACGTCCAGCTTGTAGGCCAGCTCCACTTCACGCACGCTGCTGTCGGGCCACAGAGTGGTGTCGACATTAAAAGCGATGCCGTCCAGCAGCGGGCCACCGCCGAGCGGCTCCACCATCAACTTCAGATGTTTCTCACCCACCAGCCGCTGCTGCAGGATACGGAAGGTGCCGTCGAAGGTCGGTTCCGGGAAGGCTTGCCCCCAGGGGCCCCCTTCGCGTAACAGCTCCGCCGTTTCCAGCGAAAGCTCCTGCATCGCCAGTTCGCCGTCAGACCAGATAACCCCTTCCAGCATCGCCGGATCGAGCCATTCCCCCACCAACTCGCCAAAGCGCTGGCGGAATTCGTCGAATTTGGCCTCTTCCAGCGACAGCCCGGCCGCCATGGCATGACCACCGAACTTCATCATCAGCCCTGGGTTCAAGGTATCCAGCCGCTCCAGCGCATCGCGCATGTGCAGACCGGCTATCGAACGCCCGGAACCTTTCAGAATGCCTTCGCCTGCCGGTGCAAAAGCGATCACCGGGCGATGGAAGCGTTCTTTAATCCGCGAGGCCAAGATGCCTACCACGCCCTGATGCCATTCCGGATGGTACATCGCCAGCCCGTAAGGCAAGGCGGTGCTGCTGCGCTCCAGTTCGTCGCACAGTTGCAAAGCTTCAACCTGCATGCCCTGCTCAATCTCACGCCGGGTCAGATTGAGCGCATCGAGATCGTTGGCCAGCATACGCGCCTGCGCGATGTCGTCACTCAGCAACAGCGCCACACCAATCGACATATCATCCAGTCGCCCGGCGGCATTGAGCCGCGGCCCCAGCGCAAAGCCGAGATCGTTGGCTGCCAGCTGGCGTGCGTCACGATTAGCCACTTCCAGCAACGCTTTAATGCCCGGCCGACATTTGCCGGCACGAATGCGGTTCAGACCCTGATACACCAGAATACGGTTATTGGCGTCGAGCGGTACCACGTCGGCCACCGTACCGAGCGCGACCAAATCCAGCAGTTCCGCCAGGTTTGGCATCGCCAATGCCCGTTGTTCGAACCAGCCGTCGTCACGCAGCCGGGCACGCAGCGCCAGCATCAGATAGAAAGCTACGCCGACACCGGCCAGAGATTTAGACGGGAACTCACAGCCACGCAGATTCGGATTAACGATCGCCTCCGCCGCCGGCAGGGTTTCCCCCGGCAGGTGGTGGTCGGTCACCAGCACCTGCATGCCTTTGGCGTGGGCCACGTCTACACCGGCATGGGAAGAGATGCCGTTATCCACAGTGAGGATCAATTCTGCACCGCGCGTTGCCGCCTGCTCTACCACTTCGGGGCTCAGGCCGTAGCCGTCCTCGAAGCGATTCGGCACCAGATAGTCGATCGCACTGCCACCCATGCTGCGCAGCGCCAGCACCGTCAACGCGGTACTGGTGGCGCCATCGGCGTCGAAATCGCCCACCACGATAATGCGACGACTCGCGGCCAGCGCCTGTTGCAGAATGCCAACGGCGGTGTCAATGCCGTCCAACTGCTGCCAGGGCAGCATGCCTTTGACGCTTCGCTCTAATTCCTGCTCAGCCTGGACGCCGCGCAGCGCGTATAAGCGACGCAGCAACGGGTGCAGGCTGGCTGGCAAATGGCTGTCGTCCGTCGCCGCACGGCGGCGTAGTTGTGTTTTGATGCTCACCGGCGATTAACCACCGGTTTTGGTTGCGGTCTGATGCGCGTCCAGCATGGCGGCCATCTCTTTCGGTCCCTGATAGCCAGGGATCATCATGCCGTTTTCCAGAATGATGGCCGGAGTGCCCTGAATACCGAACTGCACGCCGAGCGCGTAGTGTTTGCTAATGTCGGTTTTACAGGTCGCCGGGGAAACCGCATCGCCTTTCATGGCGGTATCGAAAGCCTTGGCCTTGTCGGCGGTACACCAGATTGACTGCATGTCTTTCTCGGCCTGGGAATTCAGCCCCTGACGCGGGAACGCCAGATAGCGGACGGTAATGCCCAGATCGTTATATTCTTTCATCTGCTGGTGCAGCTTGTGGCAGTAGCCACAGGTGATGTCGGTAAACACGGTGATCACGTGTTTTTGCTTTGGCGCTTTGTAGACGATCATCTGATCTTTCAGCGCTTCCAGCTTGCCGGTCAGCAGTTGGTTGGTCACGTTAACCGGCTCTTTGCCACTGACATCGTACAGCGGGCCTTGCAGAATGTGTTTGCCGTCTTCGGTCACATACAGCACACCGTTATCGGTCAACACGGTTTTCAGGCCGGTCACCGGTGAAGGTTGCACGTCCGCCTGTTGAATGCCCAGGCTGCCAAGCGCTTTTTGGATTGCCGCGTCGTCGGCATGGGCCGCGCCGGTCACAGAAGCCATCAGCAGGGAGAGCAGCATTAAACCTTTCTTCATTCTTCCAATCCTTTTGAACCCGGCGTGTCAGGCACGCGGGTGGTGCTGTTGATGTAGCTGTTTAAGTCTTTCGGTCGCTACATGCGTGTAAATTTGTGTGGTCGAGAGGTCGCTATGCCCCAATAACATCTGTACGACACGGAGATCGGCCCCATGGTTCAGCAAATGGGTGGCAAACGCGTGGCGCAACACGTGCGGCGACAGCCTCTCGCTGTCAATGCCCGCTAGGATCGCATAGTGTTTGATGCGATGCCAGAATGTCTGTCGGGTCATTTGCTGACTGCGGTTGCTGGGAAACAGCACATCCAGCGCCTGGCCGTTGAGCATCCACGGGCGACCGTGCTCCAGATAGTTTTCGATCCAGTACACCGCTTCTTCGCCCAGCGGCACCAGCCGTTCCTTATTGCCTTTGCCGATCACCCGCACCACGCCCTGGCGCAGACTGACGTCGCTGATGGTCAGCCCGACCAGTTCGGAGACCCGCAGCCCGGTAGCGTACAGCACTTCCAGCATGGCCTTGTCACGCAGCTCCAATGGCTGATCGACACAGGGCGCCTGCAGCAGCGCATCGACCTGCGCCTCGCTCAAATCTTTCGGTAACCGCTGCGGCAGCTTCGGCGAGGCAAGCAGCGCGGTAGGGTCGTCAGCGCGCATATTTTCGCGGTACAGATACTGGAACAGGCGACGCATGGCGCTCAGCAAACGCGCGGAGCTGGTGGCCTTGTAGCCGCCCTCCACTCGCTTGGCGAGAAAAGCCTGCAGATCCAGCGCCTGCGCCTGCAACAACGAAGTATTTTGCTGGTTCAGCCAGGCGGCCAGCGCCTGCAAATCCAGCCGATAAGAGGCCAGCGTATTTTCTGCCAGATTGCGTTCGAGCCATAGCGCATCCAGGAATTGCTCAATCAACGCACTCTCTTGCTGTTGCACGCGGTCCTCTCTTTGTTACGTTTATGCCACAGGCATTATGCCTTAAGCCGGGACAAATCGGGTATACTCGCTGCAATTCTACCTACGGCAATATAAACGGTTTAAACATGAAGATTGGTCTGTTTTACGGCTCCAGCACCTGCTACACCGAGATGGCAGCAGAAAAAATCCGTGAGATTCTGGGTGAAGACCTGGTCGACCTGCACAACCTGAAAGACGTCTCCCCCAAGCTGATGGAAGAGTATTCCATCCTGATCCTCGGCATGCCAACCTGGGACTTTGGTGAGTTGCAAGAAGACTGGGAAGCGATTTGGCCGCAGCTGACCACGCTGGATTTGCAGGGGAAAATCGTTGCCATGTATGGCATGGGTGATCAACTCGGTTACGGCGAATGGTTCCTCGATGCGCTCGGCATGCTGCACGATCACATTGCCCCGCTCGGGGTGCAGTTTATCGGCTTCTGGCCAATCGAAGGCTTCGAATTCACCAGCCCGAAACCGCTGAGCGCCGACGGCAAACACTTTGTCGGCCTGGCGCTGGATGATGTGAATCAATACGACATGAGCGAAGACCGTCTGCAACAGTGGTGCGAACAGATCCTGCTGGAGATGGAACCGCTGCTGTAATGCCCATGGGCGCGGCAATGAACCGCGCCCAATCTGGTACTTATTTCCACAACCGGAAGCGACTCTCACCCTCGCCGGTCGGTGTTTCGCCGTTCAAGCGTGCCGGATCGGCCACCTGATACCAGTCCAGCTTACGCGTCAGCAGCATAATTCCTGCCAAAATAGCAAACAACAACCCTGCCCCCAGTACCAGCGCGTTATCTTCCGACTGCAGCAACAGATACAGCACGCCATACAACATCAACAGGCTGGCGGCGAACAGCGCCCCCCGCAACCTGCCGCGCAGTACCGCGCTGAGGTAAAAGGCGATCAGTCCGCTGCAGGCGATACTGGCCAACAGGTAGGCGGTAGCGAAACCGAAGTGCTCGGAGAATGCCAGCAGGATCAGGTAGAACAACACCAGTGCCGCGCCAACCAGCAAATACTGAATCGGATGCACACGCAGGCCGGTCAGGGTTTCGAACAGGAAGAACGCCATAAACGTCAGGCCAATAAACAGCACCGCATATTTCACCGCACGTTCAGTCAGTTGGTAGTGATCCACCGGTTCAATCAGACTGGTGCTGAAGGCGGGTAACTTGTCTTCGCCAAGAATTTCATCGTCGTAATGGAAAGCGCTGTTGATGTTGTTGGCAAACCAGGTGCTGCGCCAGCGGGCACTGAAGCCTTTTTCCGTCACTTTGCGTTCGTCCGGCAAGAAGTTACCGAGGAAGTTCGGATGTGGCCAGTTGCTCTGCAAGGTCAATTCACTGCTACGGCCGAGCGGGACCAGTGACAGGCTGCTGGTGCCCGCCAGCGTCAGGGTGAACTCGGCATCCAGCCCCGATTTTTGCAATGCGGTCAGCGTCAGCGGCGCATGAATACCCTGAGGTAACATGTTTACCTGGGTACCCGGCTCAAACACCGTTTGAGACTCTGCGCTGCTAAGCGGCGAGATGCTCTTGATACCGCGTGAGTCACTCAGCGAAACCAGCAGGAAAGGCTGACCCACCGTCACGTTGCTGCGCTGCAAGTCAGTCAAATCCGGCTGGCCAAACTTCACCTTAAACTGCAGCGGCCCCTGATAGACCTGAGTCTGGTAAATGCCCAGCTTGCGCACCTCCACGTTCGGCTTGCCGTTAACCTGTAAAGTCTCCGGCAGCAGATAACGATGATGGCGAACCATTTGCACCACTTTCTGCCCCTTGTCATCCGTCTTCTCTTCCCGCTCGCTGTAAGGGATGACAATCAACGGCCCCAAAATACGCTGCGCCCGGCTGGTGCTTTCGCTGACCTGCCCGACCACGCTCTGGCGGTAGCCGCTGCGTTCATCAATCACATTCATTAACTGCGTTACCGGGATGATCATTAAAATCATCAATCCCAGCAGAGTGGTTATTTTCCAAAACAGTACCGATTTCATCATCGCCGCGCTCCATGTAGGTAATAGCGCTACGATAAAAGCCTCAGGTGAAAGCCGGATGTGGTTATGTGAAGGGACGGTGAAGTCAGAGCGATAAGGTGAAAATAGCTGTCACGCCCTGCGGTTGACGGTTGTTCAACTGGATGCTGCCACGGTGCAAGCGCGCCACTTCCTGCACAAAGTTCAGACCCAGGCCACTGCTTTTCGGCTTGTCCGATCGGGCCAGCGAATAAAAACGTTCAAACACTTTGTCCAGCGCGTAATCCGGAATGCCACTGCCGTCGTCACTGACGGTAACCTGGTAGTGACCATCGAGGCGTTCGCCACGGACACTGATACTGCCGCCCGGTGGCGTAAAATCCAGCGCATTGTCGATCAGATTAGTCAGCGCCTGGCTGATCAGCAATCCATCTCCGCTCAGCGTGATCTCTTCTGCCACATTCACCTGCAGCAGAACACTGCGTCGCTCTGCCTGCGCCTCTTTACCTGCCACCGCCTGACGCACCAGCGTCGCCATTGCCAACGGAGCCAGTTCCAGTCCAGGCCGGCTCTCCAGCCGTGCCTGCACCAGCAATTTATCCACCAGTTGCTGAATGCGCGCACTCTGTTGCTCGATATTGGTCAGAAAACGCTGGGCGGTGGCCGCTGGCGGCTGTTCCTGCAACAGCTCGGCTGCGCCACGGATGGCCGCCAGCGGGCTTTTCAGCTCGTGGGTCAGGGTATGCACATATTGTTCGATGTGTGCCTTGCCCTCCAGCTTCACCCGCATGCTGTCCAGCGCCTGCGCCAGCTGTGTCAGCTCATGGCCGCCCATTTTTGGCAGCGGTGCGCTTTCACCCTTCGCCACGCCGTCAGCATAATGCACCAGCCGGCCAATTGAGCGGTTGATCCACCAGACAAAACCCAGCCCGATCAACAAGGCAATGCCCAACAGCAGCGCACCCGCCCAAAGAATGCGTCGCTCGCTACGCTTAATCACCGGCGCCATGGTGCTGTTCGGTTTACCGACGCTGAGCACGCCGATAATTTTGCCCTGATCCATTACCGGCGCGGCGACGTACATCACCGAGCTGTTTTCATCCTGCGGATCGCTGCGCGTACTGCGCGCGCCGTACTGGCCGAGCAGCGTCAGATAAACATCATTCCAGCGCGAGTAGTCCTGGCCGAGCGCCTTGCCGCTGGAATCAAAAATGACCTTGCCTTGTTGATCGGTGAGATAGACATGGTATTCGCTGCGATCCTTGCGGATGCCGGCAATATTGGCGCCAATCGGTCGTTGATTGAGTTGAGCAAACGCCTGCGCCAGTTGCCCGTGCACCACGTCGGCGTGCTGCATGTCCAAACGCGCGATCTGCGCCAGCAGGTTGGCGGTATCCACCAGCGTGCCTTCGGTCGCACGCCGCACGCCGGGCTTCACTTCCTGCACGAAAATGCTCAGCACGAAATAGCCCGCCACCGCCACAATCAGGAAATACCCCAACAGCAGCCGCAGGCCTATTCTCATGACTGGCGGCTCACGCTGTAGCCGAGACCGCGGTGGGTGTGGATCGGCGGTTCAGCCGGATCGATGGCTCGCAGCTTGGCGCGCAGCGTTTTGATATGGGTGTCGACGGTGCGGTCCAGGCTCTCTTCGGCCAGCGCCCAGACGCTTTCCATCAATTGTTGGCGTGAGAATACCCGGCCGGGGGCCAGCAACAGGGTTTTCAACAGCAGAAATTCGTAACGGGTCAGCGGCAGTGGCTGCTGATGGTAATAGATGGCCGCGGCCTGTTCATCCAGGCCAAAAGGACCAAAGCTGTACAGAGCAGGCTGCTGCAGGCGCTGCTGTTTTTGCAGACGGCGCAGAATGGTTCGCACCCGGGCGCTGACCTCGCGTGGAGAGAAGGGTTTGGCGACGTAATCATCGGCGCCGATTTCCAGCCCAATCAGGCGATCGACCTCATCGCTGCGGGCGGTGAGAAACAAAATCGGTAAATCCGCCGACTGTGATAACAGCCGACGGCAGAGTTCAAAACCATTGATGTCCGGCAGGCCAACATCGAGGATCGCCAGCGCAGGTGCCCCTTGCGCCAACGCCTGTAATACCGGTTCACCACGTTCGAACCAGCGCACCTGAAAGCCTTCGCTTTCCAGGGTATAAATCAGCGTATCGGCAATGCTGGGTTCATCTTCCACCAGCCAGAGCGTCGGCTTCATCAGGGTTCCTCGTCATCACTGGCCGGCGGATAGAGCAACTGCTGGCGCAGATGCCGCCAATCGGCTTTGGCCATGGCATCGGATGCCAGCCACAGTCGACGGCGCTTTTTGCCCCCCACGGGCTGCAAAGTCAGCAAAATACCGTAACGCGGCATCCAGGGCTGCTTCACCAGTTGCCATTCCTGGCCGTGCCAACCCAGGCGTTGGTTTTCCAGCAGGCGTAGTTCGCCCTGCCGCGACGCGATACGCTTTTGGCTGCGAATGCACTCAAACACCACCAGCGTCAGCAACACCAGCCAGATCGGCCCGTAGCCTTCCGGCCAGGGTGAAATCAGGATCAGCAGGATCAGTGCGCCGTGTGTCAGCAGGGAAAGTAACTGGGTGCGCCAGGAAATACGGACGTCACATCGCCACTGGGCCACGGTCTTTATTTCGCGTCTGGATCAGTGTCACCATTCTCTGCAGTTCACTGTCCTGCGGAGCGCCATGATTCATCAGCCAATTGAAAAGATCGGGATCGTCGGACTCCAGCAGGCGGATAAACAGCGCTTTATCTGTGTCATTCAACTGGTCGTATTCATACTCGAAGAACGGCATGATGGAGATGTCCAGCTCGCGCATACCACGGCGACAAGCCCAGTGGATACGTGCTTTGTTATTAATATCCATGTTGTTATGACTAACCTCTTTTCAGCGTGGCAACGCCATCGCAGGGTTCAACTGACACACTGTATGGCAACACCGGCGCGATATAATTCCATCAGCCAAAGATCTGTCTGCAAGGGTTACCCTTGGCCGCAAGCCTATAGAGTAACAATTTGACATACTCGCCGGGAAGGACGTTCTCTGTGTAAAGCGTAATAAAGCGCTAAATGTCAAAAAAAGCGCTGCCAGTGAAGCAAGCGTGAATAACAGTTTGCAAAGCCCGCCGCCTCTTTTACCATGGGGTCAACACACCTTCAGGTAAGCTAAACGTTAAGCAGGATCTTACTATGGCGTATAAAATTCCATTTCCACCCCGTCAGCCCTCCGCTTCTTCCCATCTGCCCCTGACCCTGATCTCGCTGGAAGATTGGGCAATGGTGACGCTGAACGGACCGGACACGGTGAAATACCTTCAAGGCCAGGTGACCGCCGATATCGAAGCGCTGCCGGTCGATAGTCATGTGTTGTGTGGTCACTGCGACGCCAAAGGCAAAATGTGGAGCAATCTGCGTTTGTTCCATCGTGGTGAAGGCTTTGCCTATCTGGAACGCCGCAGCGTGCTGGACAGCCAACTGGCAGAAATCAAGAAGTACGCGGTATTTTCCAAACTCACCATTGCCGCCGACAACGAAGCCGTCTTATTGGGCGTCGCCGGTTTTCAGGCACGCGCAGCGCTGGCGGGGGTGTTCAACAGCCTGCCGGATGCTGAACATCAGGTGGTGCAGGACGGTGAAACCACGCTGTTGCACTTCTCTCTGCCGGCGGAACGTTTTCTGCTGGTTACCACCGCTGCCATTGCCGAACAGTTGGCTGACAAGCTGCATGAACAGGCAGAACTGAACGACAGCCAACAGTGGCTGACGCTGGATATCGAAGCCGGTTACCCGGTGATCGACACCGCCAACAGCGGGCAATTGATCCCTCAGGCCACTAACCTGCAGGCGCTGGAAGGCATCAGTTTCAGCAAGGGTTGCTACACCGGTCAGGAAATGGTGGCTCGCGCCAAGTTCCGCGGTGCCAACAAGCGTGCGTTGTACTGGCTGGAAGGCAAAGCCGGGCGAGTGCCACAGGCCGCTGAAGACGTGGAGTTGCAACTGGGTGAGAACTGGCGCCGTACCGGTACGGTGCTGGCTGCTGCCAAGCTGGCCGACGGCACGCTGTGGGTACAGGTAGTGTTGAATAACGATCTGGATGCCGACAGCAAGCTACGGGTTCGCGATGATACTGCCAGCCAACTGGCCATCAAACCGCTGCCGTATTCGTTGACGGAAGAAAAATAATACCCAGGCAGCAGGCTCACGCCTGCTGCCTGATTCCTTACTCGTCCAATTCGCCGTCGCGCTGCACCAGATAGATCAGCACCAAAATGAGGGTGACGAAGAATCGGAAAGCATCAGGCACCCCGTTCCATTGTTTCGACATCCACATACCGAACCACTCACCTCCCACCGACATAAACCCGACCTGCCAGGTCAGAAAACCGAGCGTCAGGCCGGCCACCGCTAGCGTTTTCTTTCTGTTGAAGGCCACCGCAGGCAATTTCAAGCCGCACAGCAGACGCAGTCCGCCTATCCAGCACAGCAGTGCGGTCAGGCTTTCCAGCGCAATGATGCCAATGTAACCGGCATGATGCAGCCACGGAGTCTGTATTGAACGGTAGGTGATGGTGGCGTCAGGGAAAATGGTGTCCATCATAAAGACATGACGTACAAAGGCGAAGTTGGAGCCGTAGTCCGTGATATTGCCAAATGCCACCAGCGTGGCGAACAGCGCCATCGCGCACACCAGCAACGCTTTGGATAAGCGAACGATCATATTGATGAGTCCTGAAAAGGTTAACGTAAACACCGAAGGTGTAGTTCGCGGGCTCAGGAATGAAGAAATGGGCTTGCTGGATACCCGAAAGAAACAAGCGTTTCTTTTCTAACTGAAAAGAAACGCTTAATCAACATGATATTAACGCTCTACTTGCGGAGATCAGACGTACAGATAAATCGCCATAAAATGGCACAGGCTGCCGCCGAGCACGAAACCATGCCAAATGGCGTGACCGAAGCGGAAACGCTTCGATGCATAGAAAATCACGCCCAGGGTATAAACCACGCCCCCCACCGCCAGCAGCGTCACGCCGCCCAACGCCAGACGGGTCGCCAGCTGATAAATCACGATCAGCGACAGCCAGCCCATGGTCAGATAGGTCACCAGCGACAACGCTTCAAAACGGTGAGCGAAGGCCAGTTTGAACAATACGCCCAGCAGTGCCAATCCCCAGATTACCGCCATCAGCCCTTTCGCCAGCGGCGAGTTCAGCCCCACCAACAAAAACGGTGTGTAGGTACCGGCTATCAAAAGATAAATGGCACAGTGGTCAAATTTTTTCAGCCAGTGCTTGGCCTTTTGATGGGGAATGGCATGGTAGAGCGTGGAGGCAAGGAACAGCAGGATCATGCTGCCACCATAAAGACTGTAGCTGGCGATGGCCGTCACGTCAGCGCCGGTATCGACCGCCTGAACTAACAGCAAAACCAGGCCGACAATGCCGAAAACCAGGCCGATGCCATGGCTGATGCTATTAGCGATCTCTTCCGCCCACGGATAGGCCGCAGCGGCAATTTTTTCGCTACCGGCTTTTACTACGCCCGTTTTTCCCATAAAGCACAACCCCTCAAAACAACCAACATTGTTCGAAATTACCGCAAAGCAGCTTAACTGAGAATAATTTCAGTGTACACGTGTACGCTAAAATAAAACTGTGTGCGCGTGTAACCATCGAAATCCCTCGCCCGCTGGTCTACAATCGTTCGGCTTCAACCCATCTACCTTGAGGTTTACACCATGTCATCCGCTGTACCCGCGTTAGATTTCGGCTCCATGACCCAGGTCATCCAGTTCCTGATGGAAATCGACAAGTTGAAAAGCGTGCAACGCCGCACCAAAGTGCTGGGCACTCAACGCCAGGAAAACTCCGCCGAACACAGCTGGCACTTTGCTATTGGCGCCCTGAGCCTGGCCCCCTACGCCGGGGAAGGCGTGGATATCCAACGGGTGATCCAGATGGCACTGCTGCATGACATCGTTGAGATCGATGCCGGTGACGTGCTGGTCTACGATCTGGCGGCCCGCGCAGCGATCCATGATAAAGAAGTGGCGGCAGCCCGCCGGTTGTTCGGTATGCTGCCAGACACTCAGCGCGAGTATTTCACCGCTTTATGGCAGGAGTATGAAGATGGTGAGAGCGCTGACGCGCGTTTCGCGCTGGTGCTGGATCGCACCATGCCAATGCTGATGAACCTGCATAACGAAGGCCAAAGCTGGGTCGAAAATGGCATCAGCCTGGAGCAGGTACTTTCGCGCAACGCCACCATCGCCGACGTTCAGCCGGAGCTGTGGAAATACCTGTTGCAGCACCTGCACGACGCTCAGCGCAAAGGCTGGCTGAAATAACGCTGTTGCTGTTGCGACATGCCGGGTGATCCCTTCACCCGGCAAGCTATTCACAACGGCTTGTGGGCCGTTTCCTTTGCGGCAATCACCGCCCACAGCGTGATCAACAACGCCACCACCACATAGACCGAGATCGCCAGCGTGCTGTCGTAAGACTTGAATAACGATGCGATAATCAAGGGTGCAAAACCACCACCGATAATACCTGCCAGCGTATAGGCCAACGACGATCCGGCATAGCGCACCCGGGTCGGGAACTGTTCGGTGATAAAGGCCGCCTGCGGGCCGTACATCGCCGCATGGATCAACAACCCCACCACCACTGCCAGGCAGATCAGCACCGGCTGGCTGCTGTCGAGCAACATAAAGAACACAAATGCCCAAACCATCGCCGCCAGCGCCCCGCCGATATACACCGGTCGACGGCCAAAACGATCGGACAGTGCACCAAACATCGGTACGGTAATCGCGTTACCGATCGCCCCCAACATGGTAGCGGCCAACGCCAGCGGGCGCGGCAGGTTCAGTACCGTGGTGACATAGGTCAGGGTAAAGACCACCACCAGCGCATACAGCACGTCGGAACCGATACGCGAGCCACCGGCAATCAACAATGGACGCCGATGCTGGGTGAAGACCTCGCGGATCGGCGAATGGGTAACGTCTTTGGACGCCTCCAGTTTCAGAAACGCCGGCGTTTCCCCCACCCCACGGCGCAGCCACAGGCCAAATACCACCAACACCAGGCTAAGCAGGAAAGGAATACGCCAACCCCACTGCTGGAAATCTTCTGCCGACATCGCTACCGTCACCAGCGTGATCAAACCGGTGCCGATCAGGGTCCCACAGGAAGGGCCGACCTGAGCAAAGGAGGCGTTACGCCCACGCTGATGAGGTTTACCGTGTTCCATCGACAGCAATACTGCCCCCGCCCATTCGCCTCCCAACGCAATCCCCTGAATAAAGCGCAGCGTGACCAACAGCAGCGGACTCCAAATGCCCCAACTGGCATAACCCGGCAGCAGCCCCATCAGTGCGGTAGTCACGCCCATGATCACCAGCGTGGTCACCAGGACAAAACGGCGCCCCAGCACGTCGCCGAGATGACCAAACACGATGCCGCCAATCGGCCGTGAAACATAACCGACCGCGTAGGTGGAAAACGCCAAAATGGTGCCCACCAGCGGATCGAAAGACGGGAAAAACACGTGGTTGAAAATCAGTGCCGCCATGATGTTGTAAACGGTGAAGTCATACCATTCCAGTGCGGTGCCGATCGAACTGGCCGCGGCCAGCTTGCCGGTATTCGGTGGATGAGCGGCAGTATCGTCGGCAGATAAATTCGCGGTCGGTGTTTCCGTGGTTGAAGTGCTCATGATGACAGCTCCTGCGTGGTCAGTTGCCAGCCAAGGACATAGTGCACCGCATCGGTGGCAGGGATTTTCAAGTGGTGACAAGCCAGCTCATTCAGCCGCTGGCCGGCTTCGGCACTGCTGCTTTCGATCAACAGCATCGGCAACAACTGGCGATTTTCCCGCGACTCTTTCGGCAGCGGCGAGCTGAGTTCAACATCCGGCGACAGCAGACTGCTGCGCACAAAACCGGGTTGCTCGGCCAGCATCGCCCCCAAATGATGGATACCGGCCTTCAGGACTTCCGGTGCCGCCGGCCCCAGGGTAACAATAGCCAAATGGCTGCCGCAGCCCTGTCCGGTCACCGCCTCTACCGCACAGACCCGGCGCATTGGGTCGCGCATTTTGTCGAGGCTCGCCACCGACCAGGGGGTCTGTTGGTTAAACGCGGCGCGGTAAGCCGCCGAGGTAAAACTGGCCAGGGATTCGGTTTTATACAGCCCCAGGTATTTACGCCCGCCTTGTAGCGCCTGATAACGCGTGCCCGACAAAAAACCGGGCACCCGTACCCGCTCTTCCACGTGCTCACGGTCGTACCACTGATTGAAATCCGCCTCGTCCTGCGCGGCGACATCTGTTGCGACAAACAGCATTCCGTTCGGGGAACCGGTCATGGGTACTCTCCTGTTAGCTCAAAGTAAGGCGGGGTCGACCCCACCGGAAAATCACACCTCGGTGAGGCAGCGTTCGATCGCCAACGCCCAACCCAGCAGCGCCTCGTCCTGCAAGGGCAACCCGGCCACCATCAGGCCAACCGGCGCCGCACCGGGCGATTGGCAGGGCAGTGATAGTGCGCAACCATCGAGGAAGTTGATCACCGAAGGGTTACGCAGCGCAGCGCCGTTGATACGAAAATAAGCGTCTTCATCCGCTTCCAACTCGGCAATGGTTGGCGCAACCATAGGCACCGTCGGCATCAAGAGTGCGTCAACCCCTTGCACTGCAGCCGTCACCCGCCGTTGCCAATCGGCACGCAGCAACTGCAATTGCTGTAGATCCTGCTCATTCAGCCATTGGCCGCGACGAATACGCGATAACACCCTTGGGTCATAGCCATCGGCATGTTCGGCAATCAGCGGCTGATGCCAGCGCCAGGACTCCAGCGCGCTGAAACCACCGGCGGCGTTGATCGTCGCCAGTTCGCCAAACTCCTGGCAGGGAATAAATTCAATCTGTGCTCCGGCCTGCGTCAGCCGCTGCAGGCTGAGATGAAACGCGGCAGTGACCTCATCGTCCAGGCCATCCAGCACCAGCGTTTGGGGCACGGCAAAGCGCGCCTGACTCAAGGTTTTCTGCTGCGGATGCAGCGGCAGATCGGCTATCGCCGCATCCAGCGCGATGCAACCGGCAACGTCATGAGCGATCACGCCGATCGAATCCAGTGAGGGTGACAATGGCAGCAGACCGCGACTGTCGATACGACGGGCGGTGGGTTTATAACCGGTCAGGCTGCAGAAGGCCGCCGGAATACGTACCGAGCCACCGGTGTCGCTGCCTATCGCACCAAAGCACATGCCATCAGCCACCGCGACTGCCGCACCGGAAGACGAACCGCCGGGAATCCGGCGTGCAGAGCGATCCCAGGGATTGGCAGGCGTGCCGTAGTGGGGATTGATCCCCAGCCCTGAATAAGCGAACTCGGTCATGTTGGTTTTCCCGATGACCACCGCGCCAGCCTGCAACAACCGCACCACCACGGCAGAATGGCGGTTAGCCACCGGCGCGTCGGCCAGCACCCGTGACCCGGCGGCGGTGGCTTCCCCGGCGACATCAAACAGGTCTTTGACCGACACCGGCACGCCGTCCAGCGCCGACAAGGGGGTTCCTGCTGCACGCCGTCGATCGGCCGCCAGTGCCTGCTGCTGTGCCCAGTCGCTATAAACATAGGTAAAAGTGCGTGCGCCCTCTCCCTGCTCGTCAGCAATTTGCGCCAGCGCAGCGGCAGTCAACTGCACAGCCGTTAATTCCCCCTTGGCCAACCCGGTGGCGACCTGCGTTAAAGTCAGCTTTTCCATCACGCCACCACCGGCAGTTCTATGCTGCGATAGCCGTGGCTGATGGTACGTCCCAGCACCTCGTCCACCAGTTCCATACGGAATTCGGCCGCCGGTCGGATACCGCCAATCGCCGCCACCGTGCCGCAGGCCATCGCCAGGCCGTCACGCGGCTGAGGTACCGTCAGCCCGCCCTCGGGCACCTGCTGACCACTCAGATAACGATCCAGCAGATCGCCAGGCGTGCGCAGACTGGCAAGGTAACCCTGCTGATAAAGCCGGAACTCACCATCCTCTTTGATCCAGGATCGCAAGATCAACGAATCCCAATGTGCGATCACTTCCCGCAGGGGCCATGCAGCGCGAGCTACCGGTTTGACGCAAATTTGTTTGGACAGCGCTACGCTGTGCGCCTCCAGTTGACGATCGGTATGATCCGAGGCCAGCGAAACAAACAGCTCGCCGCGATGAGTGAAGATCAGCGGTTCCGCTTCGCCGGAGCTGGCATTGCCGATCACTTCAATGCAATCGCTCTGGCTAAGCTGATTAACGGCCACCCGATAGAACAGCGGGACTGCACTGGGTTGGGGCACACCCAGCTCCGCCAACTCCCTAATGTGGTGCAGGATCGCCTCACGATCGCGGCCGGTCCAGCCGGCGATCACCAGATGATCAATCTCAACATCCAGCCCCCCGGCACCGCTGGATTCAGGTAAAGTGAAGGTCAGTCTCATGGCGCTTGTGCCTCTTTGGTTAAAATGCTGTGAAATTTCACTATATCTTTAGTTACCAAATAAGCGATTTCCATGCCATGTTTTTGTGTACTATGTCTAAAAACTTTCTTCTTGCAGGAGCAGAACGTGATGACCCTTGACGCAGAGAGCCAGGAACTCCCGACGGCAGAGGAAGCCGGAATGTCACTGAATGAACTGGCCTACCGGCGCTTTAAGCAGGCGTTGGTGACGTTAAGCTATAAACCTGGTGAATACCTCAATACCGCGCAGGTGATGAGTGAGCTGGATATGGGCAGAACGCCGATCAATCAGGCGATCCACCGGCTGGCCAATGAAGGGTTACTGCAGGTGATCCCGCGTAAAGGGGTGATGGTCTCGCCGCTGTCGATGGATGACGCACTGGAACTGATTGAAGTGCGGTTGGCCAATGAAATGCTGTGTATGCGGTTGGCGAGCAAGCGCATTACCGAATCACAAGTCGCCGCACTGACGGCCCTCAATAAACAAATCGAAGCCGCCAGCCAGCGCCGTGACCGGGTACAGATGATGACGCTGGACCACCAGTTTCACCAGCAACTGGCGCAGATCGCCGGCAATAATATGCTGGCGGACATTCTGAGCGTGCTGCACGCCAGAGCGCAGCGTTTCTGGGCCAGCACCCTGTCACGCGAAGGTCATATGCGGGAGGTTATCGAGGAGCATCGGGCGATTATCGCCGCACTGGCCGCACAGGACGACGCCGCCGCGGCCAATGCGGCAGAGGCGCACATTCTGTCTTTCCGCAGTGCGCTGCTGCATGAGGGCTGATTGGAGAGAGATAATGCCGCACCAAAAACCCGGCGCCTCTAAAGCTACCGGGTTTTAAACTGTGGGTAGATAATTTTACTCTTCGAGCTCTTGGCCTTTCAACATAGCGGCACGCAAGACCGCGTTCAAACGCTTCTGGTAGCCCTTACCTGGCCTCTGCAGCCATTCCAAAATGTCAGCATCAATTCTGACCGTTTTTGATACCTTCATCGGTTTGTAGAACCGCCCCTATAATGCCGTTCCCCATTGCTCATCGCTAAGCGCGGGGGCGTCACCATAGTCAATCTCACCCTCCGGCATAACCCTCAAGGAGGCTATCTGCGCTTTTTGCTCCTCCGTCAGGGGAGGAAGCACGCTATGTTGCACATTCCTAACCGAATTTTTGCGTTTCATACTTCCCCCTTTCTCGTGCATCCGCTTTGCGGGCTGAAATGATACGGATAACCTCAATAACGTCGCCGTCAGCGGCCGCCGGCGGCCTCGATAAAGCTGCCGGTGACGTAAGAAGCGGCATCGGACAGCAGCCAGGCGATGGCTTCCGCCACCTCTTCCGGGGTGCCACCACGCTGCATCGGCAGGTTGCTCTTCACCCGATCAACACGGCCCGGTTCACCGCCGCTGGCATGCATCTCGGTGTAAATGCACCCCGGTCGCACCGAGTTAACGCGAATACCCTGGGCTGCCACTTCTAACGCCAGCCCGGTGGTCAGCGTGTCGACCGCTCCCTTCGAGGCAGCGTAGTCGATATACTCCCAGGGTGCCCCTAAACGAGAGGCGGCGGAAGAGACGTTGACGATAGCCCCGCCCTGCCCACCATGACGCTGCGCCATGCGCTTCACCGCTTCGCGGCAGCAAAGGAAATAGCCGGTAACGTTGGTGCTCAGCACTTTATTGATACGTTCGGCGGTCAGTTGCTCGATGCTCGTCTGCTGAAACAGAATGCCAGCATTGTTGACCAGTGCACCAATAGGGCCGAGGGTGGCATCCAGTTCGGCAAACATCGCGACCACCTGGCTTTCATCACCAATATCGGCCTGCAACGCCAGCGCCCGGCTGCCCAGGGAGGTTATCTCTGCGACCACCTGCTGCGCCGCAGCCTCATCCTTAAAATAGTTAACGCCCACCGCGTAGCCCTGACGGGCCAGCAGCAGTGCCGTGGCGCGGCCAATACCCCGGCTGGCACCGGTGACCAATGCAACTTTAGTCATGCTGTTCCTTTCTCTGGTTAGGAAATCAGAAACGGTAGCTGGCGCTCAGGAAAGCCACCCCAGCCACCTTTTTCTCGACGATCGGGCTGTTAGCCGCATCGCCCAACAGAGTATAGATACCGACTCCGCCCTGGAAAGCGATTTCCCGCGTCAATTGATAATTCAGCGCCGTGTTGAACATCACCTGTTTAAAACCGCTGCCTGGCCGATAAGCTTCGAAAGCGCTTTGCTGTGCCTGCTGCTGGGTAACACCAAAGTAGCCCCGCTGATAGCCGCTGTTGGCCCAGGTGGTGGTCAGATCGGCGGAGAGGCTAAGAGCATCGGTTAAGGGATACAGCGCTGCCACACCCAGATCGACATAGGCGGTATGCCCCAAATCTTCATCGCCGTAGCGACGCGCCTTGGTCGCCTGCATGCCCCTGACATAAGCGCGGAAAGGCTCAAGTTTATAGCTCAGTTCAATGCCGGCCTCAAACGCACCGTCCAAATCGCCCATACCCTTCAGCCGATTGTTGTGCCCTCTCAGCGTTTTCACTTTCTCGTCTCTTCCGCCGTCATAACCGGCTAATAAGGCGATGCCAAACGGCCCCGATAACGGCAATTGCCAACTGGCGCCCCCCAACCCAATACCGAAATCGCCCCAGGCCGCCCCATCGTAGCTGGCCTGCATATCGTACAGCGGCACGGCGCTATAGGTAGACGCCCCCTGATACAGCGGCGCTACCGCCATACCTCCGCTGAGAGTCAATGAAGCTTGCCCGCCCTCTTGTGCAGACCCCTGCAGGGGAAATATTGTCAACAGCGCCGCCACGGAATAACCCAGAGTATTTTTCAACTTGTCTGCCTTATTAAATTAAATGTTGTAGCTGCACCAGACGACGCAGCTGTTTTTTAATGCGGGGTTTTAAGCTTTTATAAAAAACCGGAGGTTCGGCATGCTGAATAAACGGCAGGGGCGATGAGAGTGAAATGACATGTTTGCCACCTTGCGTGCCGACAGGGGAAGGCAGCGTAGCCAGCACCAAAAATAAAATCGCGACAGTGCAAATAGCCACCGTTGAAAATTTATCTACTCGCATTTTTCCCCACCCAAATGATTAGTGCAGGAATTAGCTTACAAGAAACAAGTCGAAGCTCCCTTAACGCCAAATTAATGCCAGATTAAGGTTTGCTTAAGAACGAGTGAGCAAAAAGGATGACGCCGTTGTCTTCACATGATGGTTGTAGTTATATAGCCGTCGACACATCGATATTAATCGGATGGCACGTGAACATACTGTTGGTGGAAGATGACCTGCAATTAGGCAAGGCCTTATGCCGCGCATTGGAGCTGGCGGGTTTTGAGTTGTGCTGGGTGCGGCTGGTCCATGATGCCCAAAGTAAACTCTCGCAAGCCAGCTTCGATTTAATGCTGCTGGATCTGACCCTGCCTGACGGCGATGGATTAAAAAAACTGGTCGAGTGGCGGGCCGCCGGACAAAATATCCCGATCATTGTTCTGACCGCCCGCGACCGGATTGAGAGCCTGGTCAATAGCCTGGACTCCGGCGCGGACGACTTTCTGGCCAAACCTTTCGCCTTGCCTGAGCTGATATCCCGGGTGAAGGCGGTGAACCGCCGCATGGCCGGATTTGCCTCCCAAACCTGGAGCCTGGGTAATCTGTATCTGGACCCAATGAACCACCAGGTGACGCTGGATGGTGAACTGTTGCTGTTATCGAAAAAGGAGTACCGGTTGCTGCATGAACTGATGCGCTGTGCCGGCACCGTGGTGCGCAAAACTGCATTGGAGCAAAGTCTTTTCGGTCATGGCGACAGCGTGGAAAGTAACTCGCTGGAGGTACATATGCATAATTTGCGGCGCAAGATAGGTAGGGAGCGAATTATTACCGTGCGTGGCATTGGTTATTTATTAAAAAAAGAGACGCTGGGATGATAAGTTTTAAATCCTTTTTTATGCGCACCATTATTTTTCAGGTATTAGCCATATTACTGCTGTGGGGCGTATTGATGGGCTGGGTAAAATATTTTTATTACCCCGACTCCGAAAAATATTTGGATAATCAGCAACGAATTGTCGCTCGCGGCATTGCCAATATTCTTGATAAGACCGATGTCAACGACCACAATTTTATTGAGGTAATTAAAGACATCGAAATAATGTATATCGATTCGATCAAAAACGGCATGCAGGATGAAATAGACTATCGCCCCTTATTTGTGGTTTACGATCATAACAATCAGATGCTTTACGCCTCGCCAGCGCAGGAAAAACCGCTGTTCCTGCCGCCTTCCGTGCTGTCCGGCACCATTAGCTATGCCAATATGAACTGGCATATCGCCGGCAGTTGGAGCGATAAACAGCAATTTAGGGTGATCGTCGGCGAATCCTTTGACAATCGCACTACCATTTTCGGCAACCCGGCGGAAAGCACCGCTATCCCACTGCTGCTAACCCTGGCGGTAACCATTGCCGCCCTGCTGATCACCGCCTATTTCAGCCTGAGACCGCTACGGCAAATCGCCAGAATGATCTCTGACCGCAAGCCCGGTACTTTGTCACCGATCAATGCAACCGAGCAATATCAAGAAATCCGGCCAATAGTGTTAGAAATCAATAAATTGATGTCACGTATCGATGCAGCTAATCAACGTGAGAAGCGCTTTATGGCTGACGCGGCGCATGAGCTACGCACGCCGATCGCTGCCGTACTGGCACAGCTGCATCTGCTGACCCAGGTGGCGGATAAAACCGAACGACAGGAAATCATTGAAGACATGCAACAGGGGCTGGATCGCGCCGCATCACTTTCGCGCCAGCTGATTGACCTGGCCAAGCTGGAGTCAGAAGACTTTCCGCTGAAGATTGAAACCGTGAATATTCACACGGAAATCAGCAAATGCATTGCCCAGCACGTGCCCTACGCGCTGGAAAAGAACGTCGAACTTTCGCTGGATGGCAGTGAAAATGTGATGATTGATACCGATCGCCAATCACTGATTACCATCTTCACCAACCTTTTGGAAAACGCCATAAAATACGCACCGGTGAATGGGCGAATCGAAGCCAATATTCGCTCGCTGTCACCGCTGGGTTGCTACATTACCTTGCGCGACAATGGCCCTGGCATCGGCCAGGAATACCACAAACGGTTGTTCGAGCGCTTTTACCGCGTGCCGGGCACCCTGCAGATCGGTAGTGGTCTGGGGCTGGCGATAGCCAAAAACCTGGCCGATAAAATCGGCGCGCAGCTGCGGATCACCGAAGGGCTTGATGAACGCGGTATCGGGTTTGTTATCGATCTGCCTGAGAATTACCTGATGCCACCAGAAAGTTAAACCAACATGAAGGCCGCTATTTTACTGCCGCGGTATCGGCTTGATTGACTGTGACAGATCAATGGGCAAAAACGTGTTTGCCCATAAACCTGAGAACAGTTACCCGGCAATACGGATCACCGATCGCACGTCGCTTTTCTTGTTCAGATCCCACACTTCGGCAATCTTGGATAAGCCGTGCTCCTGAGTTTCAACCGAGATCTGACCTGCGGCCGCCAACGCCAGGATCTCACTGGCATATCGCTGCATCTCAGCCACCGGGGGGAAATTGCCGGTACCGCTGCCCAAAATCTGCAGCTGGTTGCTGCGCAATACCGCCGCCGGCAAGCGGATATCTGGCCCGGCCATTGAACCTACGTTGACCAGGCGAATACCGCGCCCACCGGCGTAGGATGACAGGTCGTGGTTGTTCAGCGTGGCCAGCAGCGCTTCGGTAGCCGTACCCCAGATGTAATCGACAATCACCTGATAGCCGTTCGGGCCTGCGGCGGCGGCAAAAGCCTGTACCAGTGCATCGCCTTCCAGGCTGAGGTCCACCGTGGCATCGACGTCCAGCGCATCCAATACGCTCTGCCGACGCCCAGCTGCGACAATCCGCCCCGCACCCGCCTGACGAGCAGCCGCCACCGCCAATTTGCCCGAGGTGCCTGTCGCGCCAATAATCAACACCGTTTCACCCGCCTGCAGCTCGGCGCGCCAGTGCAGCGGCAGCCAGGCGGCAAATGCCGGATTAATCAAGGCCGCTGCGGTGGCATCGTCCACACCTTTCGGCACCGGCACACTCCAGGAAGCGACGGTGCGCTGCGCCAGTGCACCGTGCGGCTGCCGGAAAGAGGCGAAATAAACCCGCTGACCGTCCGGTGCATAGCCAACGCCATCGGTACCGGGCACGATCGGCAACACCTTAGGGCTGGAGTAATGGGTTCCCGCCACCATGGCGCGATCCAATTGTTTGATACCGGCGACAATCACTTCGATCAGGGTCTCCCCTTCTCTGGCTATCGGCTCATCCACATCACCGACTACGGGTGCCTGGCCTAACGCGTTAACTATTGCAGCTCTCATCATTGCTCCTTAATCCGTTGGGGTTGCTGTGCAGCGACAGTAAAAAAGGGACACGGCATGATGCAGTGTCCCTTGATAGTACGCTTTGCCGAACGTGTTATTGATATTAACTCATCGGCTTTTTGTTGGAGCAATCAGAACCGCCAGCTCACAGACATATTGCCCTCTAATGAATTACTGCCCTGGCGGAACAACTCGCTGGAAAGGCCAGCCCCGATAGAAACATCTTTATTGATCTGATACTGCACACCCGCCTGTGCCGCCAGCCCATCACGCCCAGCCAAGGTGCTTTTGCTATCAAAAGCCGAGGCGTCATAACCGACGAACTGTGCACGCTGGGTTACATGGTTGCTCAGCAGCTCATGTTGCCAGCCAAGGCGCAGGCTGGCGGATAATGCCGACGTTCCCTGGTACAGCGCTTCTACGCCCAAGGTACTTTGCAGCAAGTCGGCATAATGGCCCTTAATCTGCATCGGCAAGGTGCCGGTACCGGACTCTTTGATCGTCCGATGGGTGGTGGCGGTATAATCCAGTGCCGCTACCGGGCCAAAGCTGAATGAATCGGTTAACGCAAAATGATAGCCGCCGCCCAGGGTTAATGAACCGTTCCAGGCCGTCCAGTCGCTCTTGCTGGTGCCGCTTACACCGGCGACATCAAACTGGCGCTTCATATGATTATCCTCCGCGCCCACCCGGCCCAGGCCATAAGCAAACGGCCCAGCCATGACGTCTTGTGCAAAGTTGAACTGCAGACCGAGATCAAATGAAGTGCTGTGCGTCCGCGCCCGATCGGCACTTTTGGCATTGACGGTTTGTCCGCCCACCGCCGCGTGGAAACCGCTGGTCAGCCCTGGCACCAGCACATTACGTTTCTCTGCGCCAAACAGCACACCATAACGCGATGCGTTGTAACCGGTGATATTACCCGAACTACGCTGCCAGTTACCGCCGCCATAAGGCAGGGCAAAACTGATCCAATCTTGCTCGTCGTCGACCGGGGCCAGCGTCAGATTGCGTTCCGCTGCCGTCAACGTGCGGGTTAACTGACGTTCGCGATCGAATGAGGCCTGGATCAGGCTGCTATAGGCCGACGGCTCCAACTGTGCCAAAGCATTGTTGACCTGCTTGCCATCAGGGGCCGAGAAGTCCAGCGCCGTCAGCAACGGACGCATATCATTACCCGCCGTCGCCGCCGCACGGGCCAACGCCAGCCCGACATTTCGCTCATTCGCGCTCTGTGCGTACTGGCTGTAGGCCGATGCACCACGGCTGGCGCTGATTTGATATTCCCCGGCCGCCAACGGTGTCGCACTGAAGCTTAAGGTCGGTGACTGCGTCTGCACGCTGATCTGATCGAACTCACCGCTGGCCTGCCCCAGTTGCAACAGGGAAGTGCTGTTCAGCTTCCAATCTGATGCGTACCAGCCTTTTACCGGCATCAGCGCCAAGGCACCGCCCAGACTGGACTTCCCGCTGATAATTACCTGGTCCCCACGGCCAAGGCTGTCAAACATCAGTTGCAAACGCCCCTGTGGCCCCTGCGAGTAATCGCCGACGATCGAAACCAGACCAAAAGGTGAACCGGTGGTGAGCAAACCGTTATTGGTAAACAGCCCGGCATCCGACAACTCATAGCGGCTATTGCCTGCCAACTGAGCGCCCGGCTCAATATCCACGCTATACACCTGATGTGCGCCGTTGAGGGTGGTTTTTCCCCCTTCAGCCACCAGCGCAAAATTATCCTTACCGCGAATATTACCGTTATAGGTGAACTCAAAACCGCTATCCGCCACCGCGGTGACCTGCCCCAGCTCATCCGGCTGCAGCCCGAAGGTTAAACGGGTGAGACGCGCCTGATTATTTTCATCCCATTGCGCATAGTCAGAGATAATGTCGCCCTGAATGTCAGCTCCACGCATCACGTTGATTGCGCCGGCCAGTGCATTCTCTGACTGGTAGATGGCCGCTTTGCTGCCCTTTAGCGAGCCGGTGATATCGAAATTGGACACCAGCGGCGCTGCCCGGTATTTGGACAGGTCGAGCCCGCCCCACTGCCAGATATACGAACCACGATATTCGGCATCATTGCCCAACATGTTGTTACCGAAATCCAAACGGGCAGCGATCCCCTCTTTGCCTAGTGCCTCCAGACTACCCCGTTGGATAATATTGTGCCGATCCCCATAGGCCACCAATAAGCCGGTGCCATAATCACCGTTGGCCTGCACCCGGGTACCCGGTGCGATGCTCAGCGTGTTGCCCGCACCGTCAATGCGAATACCGGCGGCGGCAACGCCATCGGCCAATAAGTCACCGCGTTGCTCTATCCGATTGTTACTGCCATAGATGTGCAGCCCAACGCCCCGCGCAGCGGTATTGGCTTGGCCGCCGATATAATCGCTGCCGTCAGCATTGCGCGCGAAATACCCTTGCTGATTAACCACATCCAGACCGCTGCCATAAACCGAGCGACCAAAAAAGTTACGGCGATCGATGTCGTACCCCATGTCCTGTAACAGCGCCAATTCGGCTTCCATCATCGAGGTGTAATTGCGGTAGTTTTGGTGGCTCATCAGGCTGCGATCCAGCTCGATGTGAGACATGTAATCGTCATCCAGATCGCCGAACACATCGAGAATACGTACCGGCACCCCCGGCATCGCGCCCTCCAGCACTTCTTTGACATGGCTACCGGCGAAATAGCCTTGATCCTTGCGCACGTCGAAGCCGGAAGGGTCATCCGGCCCCTCACAGCCTTTGCACAAAATCGCCTGGCCCGGCTGTGCCGGGTTGCCGTTGTCGTCAAACAGATGCGATGACCAGCTCCCCTGCGTCGGGCCAAATTGGGTCACACCGCCCGCGACTCCGGCATCAGCGCTGATCCCTAATGCGTGGGCAATCTCATGAAATATCGTGACTTCCAGATCGGTTCGATGATCGGTTGGGATCTGTGCCGGCTGGGCCTGTGCTGGGGTAAAGTCCAGCTTGCCAATACGGACGATGGCATGGGCACCACTGTCCAAATCACCTGCCTCCTGGCCCTGTAATACCGCCTGAAGCTGGGTCAGGCTAAAGGTATCGTCACTGACGTTAGGGCTCATCGCGCCGGCATTCTTCTCGTCAAAGGTACCGACGTTGATTACCCCCGGCAATTGGCCCGGCTTGGGTTTGATAATATCGGCCCAGCGTTGTGCGGCGCTGATCACCTGCGCCTTTTGCGCCTCATCCAATACCCAGGATGAGTGCTGAGAGACACCCTTATCAGTAAAATAGCCGTCATCGGTGGGAGCATAGAAATTCAGTTTAAAGACCGTTTGCCCGCTGTTATTTCGCACTTCATAACTTTCAACCGCCTGCGCGGAGCAGAAGGGTAAAGCCGCAATAATTGCGATAGCCAACCTTTTCATAGAACACTCCTTGTGAGTCAATCTTCCCTGCAAAATATTTTGCTGGGACCAATTTAACCACGCGGATTTAAACGGAATGTAAACCGGATAGAGTCTTAAACCAGATGGGAAATAAACTGCGAGGAACAGCACAGAAAATAAAATAATTAGCAATTAATCAAACATATAAGCAAGAAAACCCTTAGAGTCATGACAAAAAAAAGCAGCGCATAATGCGCTGCCTATGAATCAACTACTTGCAGAGGGGCTTATTCGTATTCGCTCATCGGTACGCAGGAACAGAACAGATTACGATCGCCATAAACATCATCCAGACGTTTCACGCTCGGCCAGTATTTGTTCTCACGCACACCGGCGATTGGGAACACCGCCAGCTCACGGGTATAAGCGTGCTGCCAGTCACTGACCAGTTCCGCCTGAATGTGCGGTGCGTTCACCAGTGGGTTGTCTTCCAGCGGCCATTCACCTTTCGCCACCCGATCAATCTCACCGCGGATAGCCAACATCGCGTCGATAAAGCGATCCAGTTCTACCTTGCTTTCCGACTCGGTAGGTTCAACCATCAGCGTACCCGCGACCGGGAACGACATGGTCGGCGCATGGAAACCGTAGTCGATCAGACGTTTGGCGATATCCATTTCGCTGATGCCGGTCTCTTCTTTCAACGGACGAATGTCGAGAATGCATTCATGCGCCACGCGGTGATCGCGACCGGTATACAGCACCGGGTAAGCGTCTTTCAGACGGGTTGCGATGTAGTTGGCGTTCAGGATCGCTACCTGGCTCGCCTGCTTCAACCCTTCTGCGCCCATCATGCGGATATACATCCAGCTGATTGGCAGAATTGAAGCGCTGCCGAACGGTGCAGCTGAAACTGCGCCCTGCTGAGTGGTAACACCGTCGATCTGCACCACGCTGTGGCCTGGAACGAAAGGTGCCAAATGCGCTTTGACGCCGATTGGCCCCATGCCTGGACCGCCACCGCCGTGTGGGATACAGAAGGTTTTATGCAGGTTAAGGTGTGAGACGTCCGCACCAATGTAACCTGGGGTGGTGATGCCCACCTGAGCATTCATGTTGGCGCCGTCGAGGTACACCTGGCCACCGAACTGATGAACGATCTGGCACACTTCACGGATAGTTTCTTCGTACACGCCATGGGTCGACGGGTAAGTCACCATGATACAAGACAGCTCTTCACCCGCCTGCTCGGCCTTGACGCGCAGATCGTGCAGATCGATGTTGCCATTCTTGTCACAGGCCACCACCACCACGCTCATGCCCGCCATTTGGGCAGAGGCCGGGTTGGTACCGTGTGCGGAGCTTGGGATCAGGCAGATATGACGGCCTGCTTCGTTACGGCTTTCATGGTAATGACGGATAGCCAACAGCCCAGCGTATTCACCCTGCGCGCCGGAGTTCGGCTGCATGCAAACCGCGTCGTAGCCGGTCAATTGCACCAGCCACTGTGACAGTTGGCCGATCATCTGCTGATAGCCTGCCGCCTGTTCTGGCGGACAGAACGGGTGCAGCTCGGAGAACTCAGGCCAGGTAATCGGGATCATTTCCGCCGCGGCATTCAGCTTCATGGTGCAAGAACCAAGCGGGATCATCGCCTGGTTGAGCGCCAGATCCTTGCGTTCCAGACGGTGCATATAACGCATCATCTCGGTTTCGCTGTGGTAGCTGTTGAATACCGGGTGAGTCAGGATCGGATCCTGGCGCACCATGCCCGCCGGGATCGACTGGCTATTTTTGCTCACTGCCGCGTCCAGTGCGTCGATGTCCAGACCGTGCTCGTCACCGGCCAACAAGGCGAACAGCGTTTGCACGTCTTCACGTGAGGTAGCTTCGTCCAGCGTGATGCCCACCGCACCGTGAATATCGGTACGCAGGTTGATGCCGAAGCTCAAAGCGCGTTCCAGCACCGCGGCCTTGTCTTTCACTTCCACCGTCAGGGTGTCGAACCAGGTTTTGTGGCGCAGTTGCAGCCCGGCCTGTTGCAGCCCGGCGGCCAGAATGTCGGTCAGGCGATGGATACGCCCGGCAATACGTTGCAGGCCTTGTGGGCCATGGTACACCGCATACAGGCTGGCGATGTTGGCCAGCAGTACCTGCGAGGTACAGATATTCGAGTTGGCTTTTTCGCGACGGATATGTTGCTCACGGGTTTGCATCGCCATGCGCAGTGCAGTGTTACCGGCAGCATCGCGAGAAACACCAATGATACGACCCGGCATCGAACGTTTGAATTCGTCACGACAGGCGAAGAAGGCCGCGTGTGGACCACCGTAACCCATCGGCACGCCAAAGCGCTGTGCGGAGCCGAACACCACGTCGGCGCCCTGTTTGCCCGGTGCGGTCAGCATGACCAACGCCATAATGTCGGCAGCCACGCTGGTACCGATTTTACGGGTTTTCAGCTCGGCCAGCAGTTTGCTGTAGTCGTGCAGTTCACCGGTGGTACCGACCTGTTGCAGCAGCACGCCAAACACGCCCTGCAGTTCCAGCACTTTCTCGGCTTTATCGACGATCACTTCAAAACCGAAGGTGGCGGCACGGGTACGTACCACGTCCAGCGTTTGGGGATGCACGTCGTCAGCCACGAAGAAACGGTTAGCGTCTTTCAGCTTGCTGGCGCGTTTGGCCAGCGCCATCGCTTCCGCTGCCGCAGTCGCTTCGTCCAGCAATGAGGCCGATGCCAGATCCAGACCGGTCAGATCGAGAGTCACGGTCTGGAAGTTCAACAGCGCCTCAAGGCGGCCCTGCGACACTTCCGGCTGATAAGGGGTATAAGCGGTATACCAGCCCGGATTTTCCAGCATGTTGCGCAGGATCACCGGCGGGGTCAGCACCGCGCTGTAGCCCATACCGATATAGGATTTGTAGCGCTGATTCTGCGAGGCAATCGCCTTCAGTTCGGCCAGCGCCTGATGTTCAGTAGCCGCATCGCCCACCGGCGGCGGCGCAGGCAGTTGAATGTCTGCCGGCACAATCTGTTGGATCAGCGCGTTGAGCGAGCGTGCGCCCACCGCTTCCAGCAACTGCTGCTGTTGTTCTGCAGAAGAGCCGATATGGCGTTCGATGAACGCACCGCTGTGTTCAAGTTGGCTGAGTGTCTGAGTCATTGCTACAAATTCCTGAATGCTTATGGGGTACGGGATATAGCCTGATCTATAACTAAAACGCCCCGGCCAATGGGCCCGGGGCGTTACAACAGTTACTCGTCGATAGAAGCCTGATACGCACCGGCATCCAGCAGGTTGCCCAGTTCGGCACTGTCGGAAGCCTTGATGCGGAACAGCCAGCCTTCGCCGTACGGGTCGCTGTTAACCAGCTCCGGAGAGCTTTCCAGCGCATCGTTGGCAGCGATGATTTCACCGCTGATAGGGGCATAGATATCGGAAGCGGCTTTCACCGACTCCGCTACTGCGCAGTCTTCGCCAGCGTTAACCGCGGTACCCACGTCAGGCAGGTCGACAAACACCATGTCGCCCAGCAGTTCCTGCGCGTGTTCGGTAATGCCTACCACGTATTCGCCGTTGCCTGCGTCACGCACCCACTCATGGGATGTTGCGTATTTCAATTCTGTTGGCACATTGCTCATCGCCAGCTACTCCTTCGAAGAAATAAAGAATCAATAAACAAAAAATTAATTAGTCAGTGGCTTACCGGCGCGCACGAATCCAGGTTTGGTGACCTTGACCGGCATTTCGCGGTTGCGGATCTGAACGATGGCCTGCTCGCCAATACCGGCGGGTACGCGGGCCAGGGCAATGCTGAAGCCCAGGGTCGGTGAGAATGAACCGCTGGTGATCACCCCTTCCTGCGTCTGACCTGCTTCATCGGTAAAACGCACCGGCAGCTCATTACGTAATACGCCTTTTTCCGTCATGATCAAGCCGACCAGTTGTTCGGTGCCCACTTCACGCTGTTTTTCCAGCGCTTCGCGGCCGATAAACTGGCGATCTTCCGGCAGCCAGGCAATGGTCCAGCCCATGTTGGCAGCCAGCGGCGAAATGCCTTCATCCATCTCTTGCCCGTACAGGTTCATACCCGCTTCCAGACGCAGGGTGTCGCGTGCGCCCAGGCCGGCCGGCTTCACGCCCGCCGCCAGCAGTTTCTGCCAGAAATCGACCACCTGCTCTTTCGGCAGGGCAATTTCATAACCCGCTTCGCCGGTATAACCGGTAGTGGCAATAAACAGATCCCCGGCCTGTACGCCGAAGAACGGCTTCATGCCTTCAACCGCGCTTTTTTGTTCCGGGGTAAATAAGGTGGCGGCGCGCTCTTTGGCCTGTGGGCCCTGCACCGCAACCAGCGCCAGATCGTCACGTACCGTCAGCGCTACGCCGTACGGAGCCGCGTGTTCTTCGATCCAGGCCAGGTCTTTGTCGCGCGTGGCGGAGTTCACCACCAGGCGGAAATAGTCTTCAGTAAGGAAGTAGACGATCAGGTCGTCGATCACACCGCCAGACGCATTCAGCATGCCAGTGTACAAGGCTTTGCCAGGTTGAGTGAGCTTGGCGACGTCATTCGCCAGCAGGTAACGCAGGAACTCGCGGGTGCGGGCACCGCGCAGATCCACAATGGTCATATGGGAGACGTCGAACATACCGGCATCCTGACGCACGGCGTGGTGCTCATCGATCTGGGAGCCGTAATGCAGCGGCATCATCCAGCCATGAAAATCTACCATGCGCGCACCGCACGCCACGTGCTGGTCGTACAGTGGGGTTTGCTTTGCCATCTTTTCCCTCATTTCACTCAGAAGCTGAAGATAGGGTGCTGCTACGCAATACGTCAGATAATGGCTCGCGGCCGGATTGCGTGGCGCACTGACTGCCCAACAGAAACGCTGCGCCGAACGTGCAAAAACGACGGCTAACCGCCGCGACGCAAACGATACCTTTGTCCTGACGTTATCACTGAACGACCCCATTAACCATAAGTTAAAATAGGCTTGGCGTCGTTCAGGGCCAGTAAAAGGCCGGGCTAGTGTGCAGAATTTTTGACTGGAAAAATGCGCTTTAAGGCACAAAACCAACAATTAAAGCACCAAAAATCCGAAGTTATATAACAAACCCAAGGCCGGATACGGAATTTCGACTTTTGATAACCGAACATGGAATTAGAAAAACTAATGGTAAAAGCGGCCTGGAATTAGATTATTTCAAATGAAGGGTTATATAAGAAAAAGCTATGGGTATAAGGCGCAGGGCTGCGCCTTTGGCTATCGATGATAATGCGGGGAAAATGAGGTAGAGAGGCCGGACGACCTCTCTCAGACAGCGATCAGGCCAGCCACTCCGGCAGGTCATTCAGGCCCATTGCCTGACGCACCAGCTTGGGTTTCACGCCCGGCAGGCTGTCGGCCAGGCGTAGCCCGACATCACGCAGCAGTTTCTTCGCCGGGTGGTTGCCATCAAACAGTTCGCGGAACCCTTGCATACTGGCCAGCATCACCGCCGCACCGTGTTTGCGACGGCGTTCGTAACGGCGCAGATACAGGTGTTGGCCTATGTCCTTGCCCTGACGTTGCAGACGGCGCAGTTCAGCGATCAGCTCTGCTGCATCCATAAAGCCCAGATTCACCCCCTGCCCGGCCAGCGGATGCACGGTATGCGCCGCATCGCCTACCAGCGCCAGACGGTGCGCGGCAAAGCTGCGCGCATAACGCCCGGTCAGAGGGAAGGTCTGACGTTCACTTTCCAGGGTGCAGGCGCCGAGGCGCAGGTCAAAAGCCATCGCCAACTCACGGTTAAACTGCTCCGGCTCCAGTTGCTTCAGGCGCTCCGCCTCTTCCGGTGCCACCGACCAAACGATCGAGCTTAAATGCGGATCGCTGAACGGCAGAAACGCCAGAATGCCATCGCCGTGGAACACCTGCCGCGCCGTCGCCAAATGTGGTTCTTCGGTGCGGATAGTGGCCACCAGCGCATGGTGGCGGTAATCCCAGAAGGTCAGAGGGATATCGGCATGTTGACGCAGCCAGGAATGGGCACCGTCGGCCCCAATCACCAGTCGGGCGGTCAGCATGCGGCCATCTTCCAGGGTGATAAAAGCGTCGTTCTCGCCCCAGGCCACCTGCTTGAGCGTCGCAGGCGTCATCAGTGTGACGTCGCTCAGGCTTTCCGCCCGCTTCCACAACGCCTGCTGGATCACTGAGTTTTCGATGATGTGGCCGAGATGATTAAAACCACACTCGTCACCCCGAAAGGCAATCTTGCCGAAGCTGTCGCGATCCCACACTTCCATGGCGTTATAAGCACTGGCGCGCAGGGAGAGGATCTCATCCCACACGCCAATATGCTGCAGCAGGCGCTCGCTGGCGGCGTTGATGGCGGAGACGCGCAGTGCCGGTTGTGGTGGTGGCGGCGTCATATCCGGTTGCTGGTGTTCCAGCACCGCAATGCGCAGGCCGCTGCCTTGCAAACCGCAGGCCAGAGCCAGCCCCACCATACCGCCGCCGGCGATAACCACGTCAAATGATTGCATGCTGCTTAATTTCCTTAAATGACTCGCTGTGCCATTGCCCAGCGCTTTGGGCACAGCATGCTGCGCCTGTGCTTATACACCGCTTAGCGATCCACCCAGCCTAAAGTACGTTTGGCAAAGGCGTCCCGCACCGACGGCAACTGGGCCATCGCCATCAGACCCAGATTACGCCCGACCACCAGGGGACCGTAGCGATTGGCAAACAGCCGGATCAGACCGTCTGTCACACCGATGGTGGCCTGCTGATCTTGCTGTCGCCGCTGTTGATAACGCCCCAACAGCGCATAGCCACCGGGATCTTCTCCGGCCTGCTGCGCCTCGGCCAGCGTTTCCGCCAGCGACATCACGTCACGCAGGCCAAGATTGAACCCCTGCCCAGCGATCGGATGCAGCGTCTGTGCGGCATTGCCCACCAGTGCCAGCCGGTGGCTGACATGCTGATTGGCGGTCAGCAGGCTGAGCGGGTAGCTGTGGCGTTTGCCGGCGCGAAGAATTCGCCCCAGACGCCAGCCAAACGCCTGCTGCAATTCACTGATAAAACGCTCATCGTCCCATCCGTCGACCTGCTCGCGATCTTCACGCGCATGGCACCACACCAGTGAGCTGCGCCCCTGAGACATCGGCAGTAAAGCCAAGGGCCCGTGGCGGGTGAAGCGTTCAAAAGCGCGCCCCTGCGGATGCTCTGCGGTGGTGACGTTGGCGATGGTAGCAAACTGCGGATAGTCACTCTGTTGCCACTGCAGATTACAGGCCTGCGCCAGCGCCGAACGCGAGCCGTCCGCCGCCACCAGCAGTTGCCCGCTGATACGCTGACCGTTATCCAGCAGCACTTCAGCCTGCTCCGCCGTGCGCACCACATCGACCACCCGGGCCGGACAGTGCAACGTCACACCCGGTGCCTTGGCCAGCAGCGCAAACAACCGTTGGCCGGCATCGTGCAGCTCAATCACCTGCCCCAACGCATCGACCTGGTAATCCTGCGCGTGCAAATTAACAAACCCGGCATGGCCGCGATCGCTAACGTGCACCTGGGTGATGGCCGTCGCACAGTCACGCAGCGCCGGCCAAACGCCAATGCGCGTCAACTGCTGACAGGTGCCCTGCGCCAGGGCAATGGCGCGGGCGTCAAATCCTGGATGGCTGCGGTCGTCCGGTCGGGTCGCTTCAACCAGATCAACCGCCAATCTTCCCTGAGTCAGCGAGGAAATGGCCAGCGCCAGAGTCGCGCCCGCCATACCGCCGCCAACGATGATTACGCTCATGTTGTTACCTTGCCGCTGCCATCAGTGCTTCAATGGCATCAGCGTCTTTCACTACGCTGGCCGTCAGATTCTCAATACCGGTCGCGGTGATCAGGATGTCGTCTTCAATACGAATGCCCATGCCGCGATATTCTTCCGGCACATCGGCATTCGGCGCAATGTACAGCCCCGGTTCGACGGTCAGCACCATGCCCGGCTCCAGCGTACGGTCACGATCTGGCGTACCGTAATGGCCGACATCATGCACATCCAGCCCCAGCCAGTGACCCAGGCCATGCATGTAGAACGGACGATGTGCCTGCTCGGCAATCAACTGTTCGACTTCGCCTTTCAGGATCCCCAACTCCACCATCCCGGTAATCATGATGCGTACGACTTCATCGTTGACCACGCGGATGCTGATGCCCGGTTTGAACATCTCCAGCGCCCGTTGCAACGACGCCAGCACGATGTCATACACTGCGCGTTGCGGTCGGCTGAATTTACCGTTGACCGGGAAGGTGCGGGTGATGTCGCCGGCATAGCCTTTATACTCGCAGCCGGCGTCGATCAGCACCAGGTCGCCATCGCGCAATTCACTTTCGTTCTCGGTGTAGTGCAGGATACAGGCATTGTCCCCCCCACCGACGATGGTGTTGTAGGACGGGTAGCGGGCGCCGAAGCGGGTAAACTCATGATGAATTTCCGCCTCAAGCTGATATTCAAACATGCCTGGACGGCATTTTTGCATCGCACGGGTATGGGCCAGCGCGCTGATCTCACCGGCACGGCGCATAATCACCATCTCTTCCGATGACTTGAACAGGCGCATTTCGTGCAGCCACGGACGCCAGTCGGTCAGGGTTGCCGGTGCCTGCAGGTTCTGGCGGAAGCCCTTGCGCAGCTTGTCCAGCGCAGCAAACAGGATTTGGTCGGCATAGTCGTATTGGCCCTGCGCGTGGTAGATCACGTCCAGGCCATTGAGCAACAGGGGTAATTGGTCGTTGATTTCATCGAACGGCAGCGCGCGGTCCACACCCAGCTTCGCCGGGGCGGCCTCTTGGCCCAGACGGCGGCCAAACCAGGTTTCCGCCGTCAAATCGCGCACCCGGTTGAACAACACGCTGTGGTTATGCGTCTCATCGCTCTTCACCAGAATCAATACCGCGCCCGGCTCGTTGAAGCCGGTCAGGTACCAGAAATCGCTGTTCTGACGGTAAGGATATTCGGTATCTGCACTGCGCGTTGCTTCCGGCGCAGAGAAAATAATTGCCGCGCTGGCCGGAGCCATTTTCGCCAACAGCGCCTGACGGCGGTTGTTGAATTCCTGCTGAGTCATCACCTTCTCCTGAAATCAATCTGCCTGTGCTCACGGCCTCAAGGACGTGAAATAGGGTGTTTAGTGCAAGGTCGGTTTGGCATTTTCCGGCGCCGTCGGCTTACGGCGAGTAAATTCGGTGTGGCACAAAATGGCCGCCATCCGCACATACTCCACCACTTCCTCCAGAGAGTGCTCAAGCTCTTCCTGGTCTTCATCTTCTTCGTAACCGAGTTGGGCGATGTTGCGCAGATCGTCGATCGCCTCACCCAGTTCGTCTTTCACCTGAGCCAGTTTCGGCTGCATCATGCCAAGGCCGAGCAGGAAATGGTTCACCCAGCCGCTCAGCGCGTCGGCGCGATCAAACACGCTGACCGTTTCGCCTTCCGGCATCATCAGTTGGAACATGAAATCGTCGTCTTCTAGCGTTTCACGCGTAATTTCATGAAGTTGCTGAAGCGGCAAGCTTAGCGCCTGCGGGAAGGCCACGCCTTCATTAGTCAGATCATAGACCAGTGATTGCCAGCCGGCGTCACGGCTGCCACCGCACAACAGGCCACTGATCAGGCCGTGCATTTCTGCTGCGGTCAACGCCACCGCTTGCTGGTTAAGGGCAAGGGTCAAAGATTGGTAACTTGGAAATGTATTCTGTATAGACATGCGCATTCGTCATCGTTGGCAGGATAAGTTCGTGTTATGCTACCACCAAGGTCCGTCGCTGTGCCAGATAAGCACGACACCTCAGTGGCTAGTTATAATCGTGATGTGTCAGAATTCACACAGTACCGGCAGGGAACAAAATGAAGCTAAATACGCATTTTGAAACCCTTTTTTGACTGGTAATGTCTGTCGCGGTAGATTACAACCAGGTACTGAAAAAGGGGTTGTATCTTGGTACCGAGGTATATATAGTGGCGCCCGCTTTGGTGGCCCGGTAAGGGTAGACTGGGGCTGGCGCGAAATTTAGGCAGGAAGGTGGCATGTCTGCACAACCGGTAGATATTCAAATTTTTGGTCGCTCTTTAAGAGTCAATTGCCCGCCAGAACAACAAGATGCGTTGAACATGGCAGCGGTCGATCTTAACGAACGGTTGCAAGATCTTAAAGTTCGCACTAGAGTCACAAATACTGAGCAGCTCGTTTTCATCGCAGCATTGAATGTTTGTCACGAACTTGCTCAAGAACGGTTGAAAACCCGTGATTATGCGTCCAATATGGAACAACGCATTCGCATGCTACAACAGACCATTGAACAGGCTTTGCTTGAACAGGGTCGCATCTCTGAACGTCAGGATGCACAATTCGAATAACTTAAGTTGCTGAAATCCAAGGTTTCGGCAATGAGTAAAAAATTTCTCTGAGATGTTCGCCAGCGGGCCAGTCCCCTGAGCCGATAATTAGTACCAACAGAATGTGATGATCCGCGATCGGTGTGCATGCTCGGCCCGCCGAGAAGCCTTAAGATTGCGACAGCACGTTCACCTTGAACCATGGGTTCAAGGGTTACAGCCTGCGACGGCATCTCGGAGATTCCCCTTCCTCAGCGGTAAGTGTGCTGACTATGTCTTTTCAAGCCCAGTATGCCCAACAGCGGCAAAGCATCCGAAACCAAATCCGTCAGCTTCGACGCGCCCTAACACCCGAACAACAAAATAATTTCGCCCTGCAGACAGCTGAACGCATCGCTGCGCATCCGCGTATCCAGGCGGCACAAAGCATTGCGGTGTTTTTGTCGTTCGATGGCGAGCTCGATACCCGTCCGCTGATTGAACGGTTATGGCAGCAAGGCAAACAGGTTTATCTGCCGGTGTTGCACCCGTTTAGCCCCGGCAATCTGCTGTTCCTGCGCTACACCCCGGAAACGCCGCTGGTTAACAACCGCTTCAATATCCTTGAGCCACAGCTCGATGTTCGCAACGTCTTGCCGGTCGGCTCGCTCGACGTGGTGCTGACGCCACTGGTGGCGTTTGACAGTACGGGTCAGCGTTTGGGGATGGGTGGAGGTTTTTACGATCGCACTCTGCAAAATTGGCAACATGTCGGCCCCTACCCGATCGGGTTGGCACATGACTGCCAGCAGGTGGAACAACTGCCGGTGGAACATTGGGATATTCCGCTGCCGGAGATCGTTACCCCATCGCAGAATTGGGTATGGCGGATGGCCGAATAGCAAAAGGCCGGATAAATCCGGCCTTGGTTGTTACAACGCGTTCAATCAGAGCAGCAAGCGAGCACGGATAGTGCCGGCAATCGCCTTCATACGTTGCAGTGCCGCGTCGGCACGTTCGGTTTCAGCTTCGATGTCGATAACCACGTAGCCGATTTCCGGACCGGTTTGCAGGTACTGCGCAGCGATGTTCACCCCTTCTTCAGCGAAGATCTGGTTAATCTGCGTCAGTACGCCAGGACGGTTTTCATGGATGTGCAGCAGACGGCTGGCATTAGGGCCATGCGCCGGCAGTGACACTTCCGGGAAGTTAACCGCCGACAGGGTCGAACCGTTGTCGGAGTATTTCGCCAGTTTGCCGGCTACTTCGTCACCGATGTTCTCCTGTGCTTCCTGAGTCGAACCGCCAATGTGCGGGGTCAGGATCACGTTATCGAACTCGCACAACGGTGAGTTGAACGGCTCACTGTTGGTCGCAGGTTCTTCCGGGAAGACATCGATCGCCGCACCGGCCAAATGCTTGCTGGCCAATACTTTGCACAGTTCAGGAATATCCACCACGGTACCGCGCGAGGCGTTGATCAGAATTGAGCCCGGCTTCATCAGTGCCAGCTCTTCTGCGCCCATCATATTCTTGGTCGACAGGGTTTCCGGCACGTGCAGCGTCACTACGTCGCTCATGTTGAGCAAATCGGACAGGTGGCGTACCTGTTGGGCATTGCCCAACGGCAGCTTGTTCTCGATATCGTAGAAGAACACTTTCATGCCCAGGCCTTCGGCCAGGATACCCAACTGGGTGCCGATATGGCCGTAACCAATAATCCCCAGCTTCTTGCCGCGCGCCTCAAACGAGCCCACGGCCAGTTTCTGCCATTCACCGCGGTGTGCCTTGGCGTTGGCGGACGGAATGCCGCGCAGCATCAGCAGCAACTCGCCCAGCACCATTTCGGCCACGGATCGGGTATTAGAGAAAGGTGCGTTAAACACCGGAACACCGCGCTTGGTCGCCGCCTTCAGATCAACCTGGTTAGTACCGATACAGAAACACCCTACCGCCACCAGCTTTTCTGCAGCGGCGAAAACTTCTTCGGACAGATGCGTACGCGATCGGATGCCGACGAAGTGAGCATCGCGGATCGATGCCTTAAGCGATTCGGTGTCTAATGCACCTTTGTGATATTCAATGTTGGTATATCCGGCTGCCAGCAGATTATCTACCGTGCTCTGATGAACCCCTTCCACCAACAGGAATTTAATCCTGTCTTTCTCCAATGATACTTTTGCCATTTACCCGACCCTATGTTCAGACTTCAGAAGCGGCTGTTGTGAAACAGCACGTATCCAACATAACAAAAATAACGCAGGCGGCAATACAAACGATTGCCCGCCCGTCAGGACAAGGCTCAGCGTTGTTGCTGGTTTCTGGCAGAAAATGCCATAGGGAAAGAAATAGACAGAAGCTTCGTGGAGCTATCGCTCGTAATGTGACATATGTCACCAAATTTAGCGCTTTTAATAAAAGATATTTTAACCAGTGAATTATGCGGCCCGGTGGGATCCAAGACCGCATACCTGTAGAGGGCTCTACATTAGCCGATGACCTTCACGCCATCAGGCGTGCCGACCAGCGCCACATCGGCGCCACGGTTGGCAAACAGCCCCACGGTCACTACACCGGCGATGCCGTTGATTTTGTTTTCCAGCGCAATGGCGTCGATGATGCTCAGGTTATGCACATCCAGGATCACATTACCGTTATCGGTCAGGACATTCTGACGATACTCCGGCAGTCCGCCCAGCTTCACCAGCTCACGCGCCACGTAGGAGCGCGCCATTGGGATCACTTCTACCGGCAGCGGGAATTTACCCAGCACGTCGACCTGCTTGGTGGAGTCGACAATACAGATAAACTTGCGCGCGATGGCGGCAATGATTTTTTCACGCGTCAGCGCAGCGCCGCCGCCTTTGATCATCTGCATCTGGCGGTTGATTTCATCCGCGCCGTCGACATAAATATCCAGCGAATCCACTTCGTTGCTGTCGAACACGTGGATGCCGAGGCTTTTCAGCTTGGCGGTGGAGGCGTCGGAGCTGGACACCGCGCCTTCGATCTGGTGTTTGATCGAGCCGAGCGCGTCAATAAAGTGGGCGGCGGTCGAGCCGGTACCCACCCCGACGATGGTGCCCGGGGTCACGTAATCCAGCGCTGCCCAGCCAACCGCTTTTTTCAGTTCATCCTGCGTCATAATATGTCCATTGCCTATGTACGAAAACGTGTGCGTATTATAGGGTAAATCGCTATTTTTCACTTAGACAGGATCACACTTCTTCACCCCGAGCCGCATTTTTAGGCGCGCCGCGGCAAGATGGCCCGGTGATTTTCCACCTGTAAAACACCAGAGATGTGGCATAGTGCCAGTATCAATTTACTTTAAGGGATATCTTTCCGATGAAACGCCCAGACTATCGAACGTTACAAGCGCTGGACGCGGTGATCCGTGAGCGTGGCTTTGAGCGCGCCGCGCAAAAACTTTGCATCACACAATCGGCAGTATCCCAGCGCATCAAGCAGTTGGAAAACCTGTTTGGCCAACCGTTGTTGGTGCGTACCGTACCGCCACGCCCGACCGAACAGGGTCAGAAGCTGTTGGCGCTGCTGCACCAGGTAGAATTGCTGGAAGAAGAGTGGCTGGGCAACGACACCGGCATTGATACGCCGCTGCTGCTGTCGCTGGCGGTTAACGCCGACAGTCTGGCAACCTGGCTGCTGCCGGCGCTGAAACCGGTGCTGACCGATTCCCCGATCCGCCTGAACCTGCAGGTAGAAGACGAAACCCGGACTCAGGAACGCCTGCGCCGCGGTGAAGTAGTGGGTGCGGTGAGTATCCAGCCGCAGCCACTGCCAAGCTGTCTGGTGGACCAACTGGGCGCGCTGGATTATCTGTTTGTCGCCTCGAAAGGTTTTGCCGAGCGCTACTTCCCAAACGGGGTTACGCGATCCGCGCTGCTGAAAGCACCGGCGGTGGCATTCGACCATCTCGACGACATGCACCAGGCTTTCCTGCAGCAGAACTTTGATCTGTCGCCAGGTAGCGTGCCCTGCCATATCGTCAACTCATCGGAAGCCTTCGTGCAGTTGGCGCGTCAGGGCACCACCTGCTGTATGATCCCGCATCTGCAGATTGAGAAAGAGTTGGCTTCGGGCGAACTGATCGATCTGACGCCGGGCCTGTTCCAGCGCCGCATGCTGTTCTGGCACCGCTTCGCGCCGGAGAGCCGCATGATGCGTAAAGTGACCGATGCCCTGCTGGAGCATGGTCGCCAGGTTCTGCGCCAGGATTAAATAGAAAAGGTTGCTGTTCAGGTTGTTTTTAAGCCCGAGATACCCGGGCCTAGCGCACCGAGGGGCGCTCCGGCAGCTAAAGCTGCTACGACCCCATCGGCACGCTCTCCCTAATAACGGGCTTTATCAGTAGTCTGAAAGACCCATCTTATACCCTAAATAATTGGAGTTGCATCACAACAAAACCACAGTTTTGTTGAACAGCGCTTGCGCTGGCCCCAACGGGGCGAGGCTTTGCCGAGTAACGCGGCCAAGGCAGGAGTCCCCAGGAGCTTACTCAAGTAAGTAACTGGGGTGACTGCCTGCAGCCAACACAGATGCAGCTTCAAGTATGACGGGTATATTATTGCGCCGCGTTGCGCTGCAGCTCAAACACTACATCCACCTGATCGTCAAAGTGAATGCTTTGCTGTTCGTAGGTTTGCGCCGCATCGCTTTCCGCCGCTGCACCCGCCGATTTATACATGCGTGCTACCGGCATCGGCTGGTAGTTGGCAACGTGATAACGAATGCTGTAAACCGGCCCCAGCTTGGCGTTAAAGCCTTTCGCCAGTGAAGCGGCCTGCTGAGTGGCGTTCTCAATGGCTTTCTGACGCGCCTGCTCACGGTAAACGTCCGGTTTCGCCACGCCCAGCTCAACGGCGCGGATCTCATTCAGCCCGGATTTCAACGCGCCGTCCAGCAGCTCGTTCAACTTATCCAACTGACGCAGCGTCACCTGTACCTGGCGTACCGCACGGTAGCCTTTCAGCACCGATTCACCGGTTTTCAGATAATCATATTCCGGCTGGGTGCGCAGGTTGGCAGCGCTGATGTCTTTCTTCTCAATGTTATTTTTCTGCAGGAAATCAAAATATTGCGCTACGCGCTCATCAACCTGCTTCTTCGCCTGTGCGGCGTCTTTGGAAGAGACGCTGACCTCGATCGCCAGGGTGGCGATGTCTGGAATTGCGTCGACGCTGGATGTGCCCGAGGTCACCACGTGCGGCCCTTCCGGCACTTCCGCCGCTTGCAGCGCCAGAGGTAACGTCCCTAATCCAACCATTGCGGCCATAGCCAATGCTTTAAGCTTCACAGTGTCTCCTTGATGACAGGCTGTAACTGATTACCGGCCTTTCTCTACTGAGAACAGCCGGTTCCTTGGCATCAAACGTAGCATATTGCACGGGCTTTTGAATTCGGATTAGTGACAAATTCTTATAAACTTGCCCCCTGCCAGGCCAACTGCAAAGCGATGCCCCACATCACCACGCCGACCAGCGTATTGATGATGCGCTGTGCCATTTGGGTGTTCAGCCAGGGCGCCAGCCAGGAAGCCAACAACGCCAGCGCGAAGAACCAAACGATGGAAGCGCTCACCGCACCCAACGCAAACCAGGAACGAACATCCGGCGTCAGTTGGCCGCCCAGGCTGCCCAGCACCACAAAGGTATCGAGATAGACATGTGGATTCAGCCAGGTCACCGCCAGCATGGTGACCACCAGCCGCCAGCGGCTCTGCTTCAGTTCCTCAGCAGTTGCCATCGCCAGTTGCCTGCTGAATGCTGTGCGAAACGCACCCCAGCCGTACCACAGCAAAAAGGCGACGCCGCCCCAGGTCACCAGTGCCAATAACAACGGCGAACGGCTCAGCAAGGCGCTGCCACCGAAAATACCCCCGCAGATCAGCACAATATCACTCAGCGCACACAGCGACGCGACCATCAGGTGGTACTGACGGCGAATACCCTGATTCATAACAAAAACGTTTTGCGGGCCCAGCGGCAGGATCATCGCGGCACTCAGGGCAAAGCCCTGTAAAAAGACAGCTAGCATGGTATTCCTCACAGAGAACAAAGCGCCGGGCAGCGGCGCGTATCGGTCAATACGCGCATCATAGGAGGAAAAAATTATTAGGTGAAATTGATATTTCTAATCAACTATCAGCAATGCTAATAGTCAGGCCGGAGTAACAAACCCCAGCTCCTGAGAAATGCGCTGCGCGGTCGCCAGCACCGGCTTAATCAGCGCTTTGACGCCAATCTGCTGCAGCTTGGCTGTCGGTAGCGAAACCGACACCGCATAGGGCACCCGCTGCTGAATATCAAACACTGGCGCCGCCACGCAGGACACTCCCAGCTCATTCTCTTCGCGATCCATCGCCATACCGCGCAGGCGGATATCGGCCAGCTCTTCATACATCTTCGGCAGTTCGGTGATGGTATTGCGTGTCAGCGTCTGGATCTCATGCTGATGGGTTTGCCAGTAACGATCGGGATAATCACTGTTGCCGTAGGCCATAAAAATCTTGCCCATCGCCGAGCAGTACAGCGGCATATGCTGGCCGATATAGGCACGGGTACGCATCATGCCGGTAGTCGGCTCCAGCTTGTAGATCAAAATGACGTGGTCGTCTTCGCGGCTAGAGAAGTTGACCGTCTCCCCCACTTCCAGATTGAGCTGTTCCAGGTGCGGTGCAGCGACATGGATAATATTCAGCGAGGAAAGCGCCTTCTGACCGATAGAAATAAACTTGGTGGTCAGGCGATAGCTGCCGGGCGACGGGGCCTGGGTGACATAGCCGCTGGTATGCAGCCCTTGCAGCAGGCGGTGGACGGTACTTTTGTTCATGCCGGCCAACTCAGACAGGTGCGCCAGTGGGCAGCCGTTAGGGAAGTTGCTCAGGATCTCAATCAGTTGCAAACCGCGGAACAGGCTTTGGCTGCCCAGGGGTTTGTCTTTCTTGTCATCTTTCTCGTCGACAGCTTTCAGGCTCATAGCGCAATTTCTCCAGTGTCGAGCCGCCAGCCAACGCCACGGCGTGGTAAACGGACCCTTTGCCGGGAATGTTACCCCAAGGCCCGCATCAGGTGAAGACGGAACGCCGTTTCATTGTCGGTAGCAGGTTAAAAATCTGCAACATTCCGCTAACTTCCGAAGTGAGTTGTGCGTCACAATTCCGCAAAGATATAAATAACCACTTGTTTTAAAAAGATAATTAAAACCCCTTCAGCTTTGCTTTAGATCGGCAATCGGCATATTATTTTTGAAATTGAATTTCGCATATTGAAATTTAAAGGCGATATAACCACCAATCAGCATCTCGCGGATCGCGGATGCAGGGACCAGGGGCGCATCACATGACACCAGATAATGCGGAACAACCCATTCTTAGCCTCAGCCATATCGTTAAACGCTTTGGCGGCAACGTCGCGGTAAATGACGTCAGCCTGCAGGTGATGCCGGGCGAAGTCCTGGCCCTGCTGGGCGAAAATGGCGCGGGCAAATCGACGCTGATCAAAGTACTGGCCGGGGTTTACCCACGCGACGGTGGCGATATTCAGTTTCAAGGGGCCAGCATAGCCTCCGCCGCAGCAATAAAAAGTGACAGCCGCCAGCCTATTGCCTTTATTCATCAGGATCTCGGGCTGATCGAGTGGATGACGGTGGCGGAAAATATGGCGCTGGTGATGGGTTTCCCGCGCCGCTTCGGCCTGATTGACTGGCGTGCCAACCGCCGCCGCGCCGTTCAGGCACTGCAGGATGTCGGCATCGCGCTGGATCCCGATGCCAGGGTTTTTGAGCTGTCACGCACCGAAAAATCGCTGCTGGCGATCGCCCGGGCGGTCGCGGTTAACGCCGAACTGCTGGTGCTGGATGAACCCACCGCGTCCTTGCCCGCCAACGATGTGCGCCATTTGTTCGCAGTGATTAACCGGCTACGTGCCAAAAAGGTCGGCATGATTTACGTCACCCACCGGCTGGATGAAGTGATCGAGATCGCCGATCGGGTGTGTGTCATGCGCGACGGACGTTACGTGGCGGGCGGCAATACTGCTGACTACTCGCTGCGCGATCTGGTGCAGATGATCGTGGGTGAAGCGATGGCAGACGATCAGCGTGAACCCTTACCGGAGGATCGTCCACCGGTGCTACAGCTCAATAACGTGGCGGTAGGCGATATCGGCCCGGTCAGCTTCACTCTGCAGCCTGGGGAAATGCTGGCGCTGGCTGGCCTGCGCGGTGCCGGTCAGGAAGAGATTGGCCGGTTGCTGTTCGGCCTGCGTCACGCCGATGAAGGCGAAATCCGTTTTCGCGACCAGCCTTACACCGCCAGCAGCCCACAGCAAGCCATGGCCTGCGGCGTCTCGCTGGTTGCGGGCGACCGCACCGGCGAAAGCCTGGTGATGTCGATGAGCGTGCGTGAAAACCTGTTTATCAACCCTGTGGCCAGCGGCCACAAACTGCTGTCACGCTACAGCCGCCGGGCCGAAATTGGCGCCAGTTGGTGGAAAGTCCAGTTGTTCGACGTGCGGCCCAAGGACGTCAATATCGATATCAGCGCCCTGTCCGGCGGTAACCAGCAAAAAGTGGTGATGGCGCGCTGGATGCACCTGGGCGCCCCGCTGCTGATCCTGGAAGACCCCACCGCCGGCGTCGACGTGGGCGCACGGGCGGAAATTTATCATCTATTAAATAAATCCCTGGAAGCAGGCGTGGCGGTATTGGTGATCTCCAACGACTTTGAGGAGATCGCCCATATCTGCAACCGCGCACTGGTGTTTAACCGGGGAAAAGTGGTCGGCGAGCTGAAAAATCAGCAGGTGTCATTCGCCAATTTATTGGAACTGGCCTCCGCCAGCTCCGGGGAAACCCTCGCGACAACGTTAGAATCTGAGGTGGGTCATGTCTAAAACATCTGTTAAATCAACGGCACTGGAGCAAAGAGTCAGCCTGTCACAGGACGGTACCGGCCCGTGGCTGATGCAGGTTCTCACCCGCTACGGCCTGCTGCTGCTGTGCATTGCGCTGGTGATCCTGTTTTCGCTGATCTCCCCCTCTTTCGCTTCGATGCTAACGCTGCAGGCGATCCTCTCCAGCAAGGCCAAGATCGCCCTGTTGGCGCTGGCGGCGACCATCCCGATGATCGTCGGCAAGATTGACCTTAACGTCGGCTTCGGCATCGTGCTGTGGCATATCCTGGCCATCACGCTACAGGTGGAATACGGCTTTTCGTGGCAGATGGCGGTGCTGACGGTGCTGGTACTCTCCGCGCTGTACGGCCTGTTGAACGGCATTCTGGTGGCGCTGGCGGATATCGACAGCTTTGTCGCCACCCTGGGATCCGGCACCGTACTGTACGCCATTGCGCTGTGGCACTCCGGCGGGCGACAGATCGTCGGCGATCTGCCTGACGCCTTTACCGCCTTGCACCACACCGAGATCGGCGGGATCCCGATCGTGGCCTTCTACGTGTTGATCGTCGCGGTGGTGCTGTGGTTGATCACCGAACACACCCCACTGGGCCGTTGCATGTACGCGGTGGGCGGTAACCCGGCGGCCGCGCGGCTGAATGGCATTTCGGTCAATCGCTTCACCATCGGCGCCTTTATTGCCTCCAGCGTGCTGACCGGCTTTAGCGGAGTGTTGATCGCCGCCGAGCAAGGGGTTGGCCAGGCCAGCGTCGGCATGGACTACCTGTTACCGGCGCTGGTTGGCGCCTTCCTCGGCAGCACCACTATTCGTCCCGGCCGGGTTAACGTCTGGGGCACCGTAGTCGGCATCTCCATACTGGCCATCGGCATCGCCGGTATCCAGCAGTTCGGCGGCGAATTCTGGGTCGAACCGCTGTTTAACGGCGCGACGCTGTTGCTGTCGATCACCCTGGCGGGCTATGCCCAGCGCCGCCGGTTACTCAACCAAAAAGCGGTACAACGCAGCCCAGCCACTCCGGCTGATAAAAATAACCAAAAAGCGATCAATCCTTAACCAGGAGTTCACCCTATGAAACGTCTTTGGATATTACCGACTACCCTGCTGCTGGCCGGCGCGGCCTCATCCGCCTGGGCCGATGCCTATCTTGATCAGGCTACGGCGGCGGTCACCAAGGCCACTGCCAGCGTGACCCAATGGGACGGGCCAACCAGCGGACCGAAGTTACAGGCCAACAAGAAAATCATTTTTATCGCTTCGGACATGAAAAACGGCGGCGTGCAGGGCGTGCAGGAAGGGCTGAGTGAAGCGGCGAAAGCGGCCGGCTGGAAATTGGAAACCCTGGATGGCGGCGGCTCGGTGAAAGATCAGCTGGCGTCGCTGAACCAGGCGATTGCCCAGAAGCCGGACGGCATCGTGATCGGCGGCTGGAACCCGAACGTGGCCAAGATCCCGCTGAAGAAAGCCATTCAGCAAGGGATCGTGCTGACCGCCTGGCACGCGGTGCCTGAGCCGGGGCCAATCGCCAAATACAACGTATTTTACAATGTCACCTCCGACTCCAACGAAGTGGCGCGCATCGCTGCCCAGTATGCGGTGGTGCAGTCCGGCGGCAAGGCCAGCGTGCTGATCTTTACCGATTCGCTGTACCAAATCGCGTTGGACAAGGCCAATGTGATGAAAGAGGAAATCGGTAAATGCAGCGGCTGCAAGGTGGTTGAGTTTATTGACACCCCGCTGGCCGATACCGCTAACCGCATGCCAACCATGACCTTCAGCCTGCTGCAAAAATACGGCGACCAGTTCCAGTACGCGCTGGCCATCAACGATCTGTATTTTGATTTCATGGCACCGGCGCTGAAAACCGCCGGTAAAGGCGGCAAAAATGCGCCCTACAGCATCTCCGCCGGCGACGGCTCTATTTCTGCCTACCAGCGCATCCGTTCCGGGGGCAGTCAGTCGGCCACGGTACCGGAACCGCTCAAACTGCACGGCTGGCAGCTGCTGGACGAGTTCAACCGCGCCTTCGCCAAACAGCCTCCTTCCGGCTACGTTACCCCGGCGCATCTGGTGACCCGCGACAATATCACTGCCGACGGTGGCAGCAGCAACCTGTATGACCCGCAGAATGATTATCAGGGCCACTACAAAGCCATTTGGGGCGTGAAGTAAGCGGAGGTCAACATGAATGAACTGATGGCGGACCACCCGCTTGAACGCCTGTGCTCACCGGCCATTTGGGCCGAGGGGCCGGTGTGGCTGCCGCAGCAGGATGCGGTGGTGTTCAGCGATGTGAAGGGCAACCGCATGTTCCGCTGGTCGCGACAGGGGAAACTGAGCCTGTGGCGTTCCCCGTCGCACTACGCCAATGGCAATGCGCGCGACGCCGAAGGCCGGGTGGTCAGTTGCGAACACGGGCGGCGCGGCATCAGCCGCACTGAAAGTAACGGCGAGGTGCAGATACTGGTCGATCGGGTAGACGGCAAGCGTTTCAACTCCCCCAATGACCTGGTAGTTCGCTCCGACGGCACCCTTTGGTTTACCGACCCACCCTATGGCATTACCGGTGATGAAGAGGGCTACAAGTCGGAAAGCCAGGTGATCGGCTGTTACCTCTACTGTTTTGATCCGCGCGACGGCTCGCTGAACATTGCAGCCAGCGATCTACAGCGGCCGAACGGCCTGGCGTTCTCACCGGATGAGTCGCTGCTGTATGTGGCAGACATGTCGATCGTCGATTTCCCAACCCTCGGGCGCAGTGAACTGCGGGTGTATCAGGTCAACGGACGTGAACTGGAAGCCGGTCGGCGTTTCGCCAAGGTCGCGCCCGGCTTCCCGGACGGTTTTTGTGTCGACAGGGCCGGTAACCTGTTTTGCAGCTGTGCCGACGGGGTGCTGATCTTCGACAGCCAGGGTAAACAGCTCGGTAAAATCAATCTGCCGGAACGCGTCTCTAACTGCACCTTCGGCGGGCCGGACGGCAATGAGTTATACATTACCGCCACCACCTCGTTATACCGCATGGTGCTGAATACTCGCGGATAATGGGCAAAAGTGAAGTTCGCAGAGCGGGGTTGTTCCGCTCTGCTTTGCCACGTCTGAAACGCACCAGCAGGCCAAAACGTGCCGCCGATCACAAATTCACCAAGTTAATTTAACACACTGTTTTATATAAATAACTTTCTCCCCCCTGGCTTTGACTTCATCTAACCGCAGGTATAGCATTTATTTGAAATGTGATTTCGTATAATGAAATTTAAAGAGCATAAAACAAACAAATGCGCCGTAGCGGAGAATCAGCATGAGAGTGAGTTACCCCGATCTGAAACAGCAATTCAAACGCGTGCTACTGGCGCGAGGTGTGACGGAAGCCACCGCCGATGACTGTGCCGGTATGTTCGCCGATACCTCCGCCAGCGGCGTTTACTCCCACGGCGTTAACCGGTTTCCACGCTTTATCCAGCAGTTGGACGCGGGCGATATCGTGCCAGACGCCGAACCCAGCAAGCTGCTGTCGCTGGGTGCCATTGAACAGTGGGATGCCCATCAGGGCATCGGTAACCTCACCGCCCGCAAAATGATGGATCGCGCCATGCAGTTAGCCGACAACCACGGCATCGGCCTGGTGGCCCTGCGTAACGCCAACCATTGGATGCGCGGTGGCGGCTACGGCTGGCAAGCGGCGGAGAAAGGGTATATCGGCATTTGCTGGACCAATTCGGCAGCCGTGATGCCGCCCTGGGGGGCCAAAGAGTGCCGCATCGGCACCAACCCGTTGATCGTGGCGGTGCCGGGCAACCCGATCACCATGGTGGATATGTCGATGTCGATGTTCTCCTATGGCGCGCTGGAGCTGAACCGGCTGGCGGGCAAAACCCTGCCGGTGGACGGCGGCTTTGACAACGACGGACAGCTGACGCGCGATCCCGCTGCCATTGAAGAAAACCGGCGCATTCTGCCGATGGGCTACTGGAAAGGATCGGCGCTGTCGATCGTGCTGGATATGATCGCCACCCTGCTGTCCGGCGGATCTTCGGTGGCGGAAGTGACCGAAGACAACCGCGATGAGTACGGTGTGTCGCAGGTGTTTATCGCCATTGAGATCGAACGGCTGATCGACGGTGCCACCCGCGATGCAAAACTGCAGCGCATCATGGACTACATCACCAGCGCCGAACGCGATAACCCGGAAGTGGCTATCCGCCTGCCGGGCCATAAATTCCCGCGCATTCATGCAGAAAACATGCGTGACGGCATCCCGGTGGATGAGCGCATCTGGGCGCGCATTCAGGCGCTGTAACAGGAGAATAACCATGATCTTCGGCCATATCGCCCATACCTCACCGGAGCAGTATCCGGCACCGGTGGCTAGCGCCATCGCCTATTTGCAAAGCACCGACTTCAGCGCCCTGCCCGCCGGACGCTATCAGGATCCCGCCACCGGCTACGTGGTGCAGGTGCTGGATCTGTACACCCAGCAGCCGGGCGATCTGCGGCCTGAAGTGCACCGCAAAAATGTCGACGTGCAGTTTCTGGTCAGCGGCACCGAATTGATCGGCGTGGCGGCAGATCGCGGCGATAACCTGATCCACCAGGAGTTACTGGCGCAGCGCGACATCATTTTTTATCAGGAGGTCGCGGATGAATCCTGGTTAACCCTGCAGCCCGGTAACTTTGCGGTATTTTTCCCGCAGGACGTTCATCGCCCGGCCTGCATTAATCAACAGCCCGGCGCTATTCGTAAAGTGGTGGTGAAAATACCGCTGGAATTATTTAGCGCCTAACCGACAGCAAAGAAATTAAAAATAAAAAACATCGGCCTGCGGGCCGTTGCGGGCGCCCCTACGCCTTAAACCACCAAAACAATAAAATCTGACTCTACAGGTGTACATATGAACACTGCCTCTGTTTCTGTCACTCAAAGCCAGGCGATCCCTAAATTACGCTGGTTGCGGATCGTGCCGCCGATCCTGATTACCTGCATCATTTCCTATATGGACCGGGTGAATATCGCCTTCGCCATGCCCGGCGGCATGGATGCCGAGCTGGGTATTACCGCCTCGATGGCCGGGCTGGCCGGCGGCATCTTCTTTATCGGTTATCTGTTCCTGCAGGTGCCCGGCGGCAAGCTGGCGGTGTACGGCAACGGCAAAAAATTCATCGGCTGGTCGCTGCTGGCCTGGGCGATCATTTCAGTGCTGACCGGGCTGGTCAGTAACCAGTACCAACTGCTGTTCCTGCGCTTTGCCCTGGGCGTCTCCGAGGGCGGCATGCTGCCGGTGGTGCTGACCATGATCAGCAACTGGTTCCCGGACAAGGAACGCGGGCGCGCCAATGCCATCGTCATCATGTTCGTACCGATTGCCGGTATTCTCACCGCCCCGCTGTCCGGCTGGATCATCACCGTCTGGGACTGGCGCATGCTGTTCCTGGTGGAAGGTGCACTGTCGCTGGTAGTGATGGTGCTGTGGTATTTCACCATCAGCAACCGCCCGCAGGAGGCCAGGTGGATTTCAGCAGCGGAAAAAGACTACCTGATCAAAACGCTGCATGACGAACAACTGCTGATCAAAGGCAAAACGGTGCGCAACGCCTCGCTGCGCCGGGTTCTGGGCGACAAGATCATGTGGCAACTGATCCTGGTGAACTTCTTCTACCAGACCGGGATTTATGGCTACACCCTGTGGCTGCCCACCATCCTCAAGGGGCTGACCAACGGCAATATGGAACAGGTGGGAATGTTGGCGATCCTGCCTTATATCGGCGCCATCTTCGGCATGCTGGTGATTTCCTCACTCTCTGATCGTACCGGCAAACGCAAAATTTTCGTCGCACTGCCGCTGGCCTGCTTCGCCATCTGTATGGCGCTGTCGGTGCTGTTGAAGGATCACATCTGGTGGTCCTACGCCGCGCTGGTCGGCTGCGGCGTCTTCATCCAGGCGGCGGCCGGGGTGTTCTGGACCATTCCGCCCAAACTGTTCAACGCCGAAGTAGCCGGCGGCGCACGTGGTGTGATCAACGCACTGGGCAATCTGGGCGGCTTCTGTGGCCCCTATATGGTCGGCGTATTGATCAGCTTGTTCAGCAAGGACGTCGGCGTTTACAGCCTGGCAGTATCGCTGGCCATCGCCTCGGTGCTGGCGCTGATGCTGCCGAACAAATGTGACCAAAGTGCGAGGGCCGAATAATGGACTATTGGCTGGGACTGGACTGCGGCGGCACCTTCATTAAGGCCGGGCTGTATGACCGTCAGGGCGCTGAGCTGGGTATCGCTCGCCGCAACCTGGAGATTATCTCGCCCCAGCCCGGCTGGGCGGAACGGGAGATGCCCGCGCTGTGGCACACCGCTGCCGAGGTGATCCGTGAGCTGTTGACCCACAACCAGATCGCTGCCGGAGATATTCAGGCGGTGGGTATCTCGGCGCAGGGCAAAGGCGCGTTTCTGCTGGACAAGCAAGGGCAGCCGCTGGGCAACGCCATGCTGTCTTCCGATCAGCGCGCCCTGACGCTGGTGCAGGAGTGGCAAAAACAGGGCATGCCGCAAGCGCTGTATCCGCAGACCCGGCAAACGCTGTGGACCGGTCACCCGGTGTCGTTACTGCGCTGGGTTCGGCAACATCAGCCGGAACGTTATCGCCAGATTGGCAGCGTGCTGATGGCGCACGATTACCTGCGCCACTGCCTGACCGGCGAGCTGGCCTGTGAAGAAACCAATATTTCCGAATCCAATCTGTACCAGATGGCCGCTGGCCGCTATGACCCGGCGCTGGCACAGCTGCTGGGCATCGGCGACATCATGCCGGCATTGCCACCGATAGTCGGTTCGGCCGAGATCGCCGGGCGAGTTAACGCCGCCGCGGCGGCGGCAACCGGGCTGCTGGCGGGTACGCCGGTGGTCGGCGGGCTGTTCGACGTGGTGTCCACCGCGCTGTGCGCTGGGTTACGAGACGAAACGCGGCTCAACGCGGTAATGGGCACCTGGTCGGTCACCAGTGGCATTACCGACAAAATCACCGAGGGATTCGATTATCCGTTTGTCTATGGCCGCCACGCCGAAGCCGGTCAATACATTGTGCACGAAGCCAGCCCGACCTCGGCCGCCAACCTGGAATGGTTCTGTCGCCAATGGGGACTGCAGGACTACGCCCAGCTCAATGACTGGGTGGCAACGCTGCCGAAGGCCGACAGCAGCCTGCTGTTTGTTCCCTTCCTGTACGGCTCCAACGCCGGGCTGGGCCTGAGCGCCAGCTTCCATGGCCTGCAGGCCTTCCACCAGCGCGAACATCTGGTGCAGGCAATTTACGAAGGCGTGGTGTTCTGCCATATGACCCACCTCACCCGCATGCGGCAACGCTTCCCTGCGGCCACCGCTTTGCGCGTCACCGGTGGCCCGGCCAAATCCGCCCCCTGGATGCAGATGTTCGCCGACGTCAGTGGCCTGCCGGTGGAACTGCCGCAGGTGGAAGAAACCGGCTGCCTGGGTGCGGCCATGGCGGCGATGGTCGGCAGCGGCGCCTTCAGCGATTTCACCGCCGCCCAGCAGGCGCTGGCACCGCGTATCGAACGGGTGCTGCCGGATACCGCCGCCGCAGAGGCTTACGGTAAAAAATATCAACGTTATCAGGCGCTGGTGGCAACGCTGCAAATGCTCAATCAACCCGGTCAGGAGGCCCTATGAGCAATAAACCGCGCCTGCAACTGGCGCTCGATCACACCCGGCTGGACGCCGCCCTGCAGACGGCAGAACGCCTGCAGCCGCACGTCGACATCATCGAGGCCGGTACCATTTTATGCATCAGCGCCGGTATTCAAGCGGTGAGCGCGCTGCGTGAACGCTGCCCACAACATACGCTGGTGGCCGACCTGAAAGTGGCCGATGCCGGCGGCACGCTGGCGCAGCAGGCCTTCAGCCACGGTGCCAACTGGATGACGGTGATCTGCGCCGCCCCGTTAGCCACCATGGCCAGTGCGCTGGAAGTGGCGCAACAACACCAGGGGGAGATCCAGATTGAGCTGTTCGGCCGCTGGACGCTGGACGACGCCCGGCAGTGGCGCGAACTCGGTATCCGCCAGGCGATCTACCACCGTGGCCGCGACGCGCAGGCCAGCGGGCAGACCTGGAGCCAACAAGATTTGGATCTGATGAAAGCCCTGTCGGATCTGGGCATTGAGCTGTCGGTCACCGGCGGCATCACACCAACCGACTTACCGCTGTTTAAAGACATAGCCGTCACCGCCTTTATCGTCGGCCGGGCGCTGGCGGAGGCCGCCGATCCGCTGGCCGCCGCCGGTCAGTTCCGCACCGTCATTGATGACATCTGGAGAAGTTGATATGCGCCAGCACCCGTTGGGAATCTATGAAAAAGCCTTGCCGAAACACCTGACCTGGCCCGAGCGGCTGGCACTGGCCAAGGCCTGCGGTTTTGATTTTGTCGAAATGTCGGTGGATGAAAGTGACGAACGACTGGCACGCCTGAGCTGGAGCAAGGAACAGCGGCTGTCGCTGGTCAGCGCCATGCTGGAAACCGGCATCAGCATCCCGTCGATGTGCCTGTCCGGCCACCGGCGCTTTCCGTTCGGCAGCCATGACGACGCGCTGCGCCAGCGCGCCTTCGAGGTGATGGAACAGGCGATTCAACTGGCAAAGGACGTGGGTATCCGCACCATCCAGCTCGCCGGTTATGACGTTTATTACGAGCAACAGGACGAAAGCACCCTCGCCCGCTTTACCGAAGGCATGCAGTGGGCGGTCGAACGCGCCGCCGCCGCCCAGGTGATGCTGGCAGTGGAAATCATGGACACCGCGTTTATGAACTCAATCAGCAAATGGAAAGCCTGGGACGCCTGCCTGGCATCACCGTGGTTCACGGTCTATCCGGACGTCGGCAATCTCAGTGCCTGGGGCAATGACGTGGCGCAGGAACTGGCGCTGGGGATTGATCGCATCGCCGCCATCCATCTGAAAGACACCTATCCGGTCACCGAAAGCTCGCCGGGACAGTTCCGCGATGTGCCGTTTGGCGAAGGCTGTGTCGACTTCGTCGCCGTGTTCCGCACGCTGAAACAGCTTAACTATCGCGGTGCTTTCCTGATTGAAATGTGGACCGAAAAAGCCGAAGAGCCGGTGGCCGAAATCGTTCAGGCACGCCGTTGGATCGAACAAAAAATGCAACAAGGGGGTATGACATGCTAACGCTACCGCAACTGAAACAACAGGTACTGGAAGCCAACCTCGACCTGCCGCGCCACAATCTGGTGACCTTCACCTGGGGCAACGTCAGCGCGGTGGATCGCGAACGCGGACTAGTGGTGATCAAGCCTTCCGGCGTGGAATATGAACACATGACGGCAGAGGACATGGTGGTGGTCAGTCTCGCCAGTGGGCAAACCGTCGAGGGCAGCAAAAAGCCCTCTTCGGACACCGCCACCCACCTGGCGCTGTACCGTGAATTTGCCGATATTGGCGGCATCGTGCACACCCATTCGCGCCATGCCACCATCTGGGCACAGGCCGGGCTGGACATCCCCGCCTGGGGCACCACCCACGCCGACTACTTCTACGGTGCCATTCCCTGCACCCGGCTAATGACCGAGGCCGAGATTGAGCATGATTACGAACTGGAGACCGGCAAGGTGATTATCGATACCTTCCGTCGCCGTGGCATCAGCCCGAACGCCATTCCGGCGGTGCTGGTCAACTCACACGGCCCCTTTGCCTGGGGCAAGGACGCGCACAGCGCGGTGCACAACGCGGTGGTGCTGGAAGAAATTGCCTATATGGGGATTTTCTCGCGCCAACTGACGCCGGGCATCAACAGCATGCAGCCCGCGTTGCTGGATAAACACTACCTGCGTAAGCACGGCAAGAATGCTTACTATGGGCAGTAGATTGGCCGGGATCACCATGATGGTTTTCGGGGCTTAACACTCTCTAATCGCGGTAAAAGTGCACGGCAATGTTTTTATCACCTACCACCTTTTTCAGACCCTCTGGCGCAATGACCTTGCCAATGGGGGTATAGCTGTAGGATGTCTGAAACGTTTCGTAGAAAAGTACCAGGGTCTGGTGGCCGTAGAGCATCAGATCCCCTGTATGGAGGGCACCCGGCCTGCTCTGGCGAGTGGGTAAGCTATGAGCGAGATCGGCAAATTTCTCATTGCCGTTAAGCTCTTCCATGTTCAGCGTCAGAGGGAGTTGTTCAACAAAAGCCTTGGCCGCCGCTGTATCCGACAACGAAATTTCGTATGTCTGCTGATTGATACTCATATTGATTGTCATAGGGTTTTCCTTTTCCGCCTGACCTGGGGTAATGGCATAAACGGGAAACAGGCCATTCGCGACCAGGCAAAGTAACAGAAAGCACGGTTTATTCATTCCGTCTCCTCCGAAATATGCCGCGCCTTTTCGGGCGCGGCTTTTGTCATTATTTCAGGTTAGTCTTGAAGAACGATGTCAGCTTAGCAAAAGGGATCAGGTCAGTGCGGTCATACAGATCGACATGGCCAGCCCCTGGAACCACAAACAGTTCCTTCGGCTGCCCGGCGCGTTTATACGCATCTTCACTGAATTCTTTCGAATGTGCCTGGTCGCCAGTAATAAACAGCATTGGGCGTGGTGAAATGGTTTCAATATCATTGAACGGATAGAAATTCATAAACTTGCCGATGCTGCTCAACACAGGCTTCGTAGTCAGTTCCTCTTTATCGCCCTTAGGCGTATAGCCGCCGCGCTCAGTACGGTAGAAGTCAAAGAATTCACGCTGGATTGCCGGTGTAGCATCATCCAGTTTATTAACCGTTCCAGGGATGTAAACCGTAGCGCCGCCTTTAAATTCGGCAAATCGCTGTTCGATGGCAGACTTAATAAAGGCCTGGCGTTGCGCTAACGACTGAGAATGGTTCAGTCCATTACGGAAAGCTGAACCCATATCGTACATGCTGACCGTGGCGATCGCTTTCATGCGAGGGTCTATTTTGGCGGCGCTAATAACAAAACTGCCACTGCCGCAAATACCCAACACACCGATTTTCTCTGGATCCACATACGACTGCGTGCTCAGGTAATCGACTGCCGCGCTGAAGTCATCAGCATAGATTTCCGGCGAGATTAAGTGCTGCGGTTTACCTTCACTTTCGCCCCAAAATGACAGATCAATCGCCAGCGTCACAAACCCCTGTTCCGCCAGTTTTTGCGCGTACAGGTTTGAACTCTGCTCTTTCACTGCGCCCATCGGGTGGCCAATAACGATCGCCGGATTTTTCACATGACGGTTGATCTCTTTCGGAATAAACAGATTGCCGACAACGTTCATCTGGTACTGATTTTTGAAGGTCACTTTTTCCAGTATGACCTTATCGCTTTGGTAGAAGTTGTCCGCGCCATTGGACATATCGGCAGCAGTGGCGGCGAACGAGCTGATTAACAGCCCCAGCGCCAGGGTCATATTTTTCATGAAGCTAATCCTCTAATGTGTGTTGTGTTTTTGACGTGCGGTGAGAAAGGTCAGTGCGGCCGCGATGAGAAGCAACCCGCCGCTCAGGGCAAATGTGCTTTGCCAGCCGAGATGGTCAAACGCAAAGCCACCGGCGGTGGATCCCAGTGCTATGGCAAGCTGAATGGCTGCCACCATCAGCCCGCCGCCCGCCTCAGCATCATTCGGCAGCGTTCGTGCGATCCATGCCCACCATCCGGTTGGCGCGGCAGTCGCAATCAGTCCCCAGATACCCAGCAGAGGGGCAACTACCCAAACGCTGTGCCCGACCAGGATCAACATCCCGGCAATGCTCGCCATCAGCAGAGGAATGGCAATCAGTGTCGGGTAAAACCCGGCTTTCAAAAATGCGCCAATGACCAGCGTGCCAATAAAACCGGCCACGCCGATGATGAGCAGAATGAGGGTTAAGGTGCTGACATCGACCCGGGTCACCGTCTCAAGGAACGGGCGTAGGTAGGTAAATAGCGCGAACTGGCCCATGAAGAACAGTCCACAAGCCAACAGGCCAGTAGAAACACCGGGGTAGCTGAACAGACGGAAAATCGAGCCGCGTGACTGGCGGCCTTTATCGGCTGCCATTGAAGGCAGGCTGAACCACTGCCAGATGAAGGCCACTATCGCCACCGGCAACAGACAGAAAAAGGCCCCGCGCCAGCCGATGGTTGCCCCCAGATAGCTACCCAAAGGGGCTGCCACAACGGTAGCCAGCGCATTACCCCCGTTAAAAATGGCTAATGCACGTGGCACCAGACGCTGAGGGACCAGGCGAATGGCGGTCGCAGCGGACATCGACCAGAATCCCCCGATAGCGATACCAATCAGCGCTCGCCCCACCATATAGACCAGGTAGCTGGAGGACAGGGAGATAATCATCCCCGACATTGCCATCAGAACCGTCATCCCCAACAGAAGAACTTTACGGTTCAGATTTCCGACAACGCTGGACATTGTCAGGCTGGTCAATAGCGCCAGCCCACCGGAAATGGCAATGCCCTGCCCTGCCAAGCCCTCAGTCACGCCCAGGTCCCTGGCAATGGGTGTCAGCAAGCTGACCGGCATAAATTCCGACGCAATCAGCACAAACACACACAGGGTCATGGCAAAAACGCCGCTCCAGCATGCTCGCTCTTGGTTATGCGGTGTTTCACCGCTCAATGTGGACATAATCAACCTCTCTGACGCTCCCCCTGGCCAAATTCAGACAAGCCGGGGGCGGACGCTATTCACGGGAATAGCGACTCAAAATGTGTATCAAGAATGAAGAGCGATAGTTGTTTATCGCCGGGGTTATCTCTTACTGAAATTTTCACACGACAGGTGTAGTCTGACTAGCTAATGAATACTTAATGGGCTTATAAGCTGTGGTTATTAATCCTGAGGGCCTCGCTAATGAAACGTAACCTGAATGACCTGCTTTATTTCGTTACCGTGGCCCGTGAAGGGAGCTTCACGCGTGCAGCGGCTCATCTGGGTGTAACGCAACCGGCCCTCAGCCAGGCGATTTCAGCCCTGGAAGAGCGTATGCAGATCCGCCTGCTCACCCGAACCACCCGAAGCGTCTCGCCTACGGTTGCCGGAGAACGTCTCTTGCAGGCTATCGGTAATCGCTTCGACGAGATTGAAGCTGAGCTGGAGATGCTCACGGAGCTGCGCGATAAACCCGCAGGCACCGTGCGAATCACCTGCGGCCCGGATGTCCTGCGCACCACACTGTTGCCAAAGCTGACGCCGCTGCTGCATGAATACCCGGATATCCGTATCGAGTTCGATGCTAACCACGGCTTCCGCGATATCGTCGCCGACCGTTTTGATGCCGGGGTTCGCCTGGGAGATACCATCGATAAGGATATGATTGCCCTGCCGATCGGTCCGAAATTACGCATGGCGGCCGTCGCCTCGCCGGACTATTTTTCACGTTATCCCATCCCGCAAACGCCTCATGAACTGACGCAACATCAATGCATTAATCAGCGCATGGTCCGATCTGGCGGGCTCTATGTCTGGGATTTTGATCAGGATGGGGGCGATCTGAATGTGCGGGTGAGCGGACAGCTTACGTTCAATACATCCGAACATATTGTCGATGCGGCGCTGGCAGGCTTGGGCATTGCTTTTCTTCCGGAAGAAGAGTTTGGCTCACACATCAGAGAGGGCCGGCTGCTCCGTGTCCTCGAAGCCTGGTGTCAGCCTTTTCCCGGATACTACCTCTACTACCCCAGTCGCAAGCAAGTCTCCCCCGCGTTTTCATTGGTGGTTGATGCCCTGCGCATATCCCGGAAACGACAACCGGCAAATTTAATCAAATGAAACAGAGAATTGGGATAACCCTTCTGGCTCTAAAATTGTTGGCATGATGCTTTCGTCACAACGCCAGCTTATGACAGCAAGCTGCCCACAGGCGGTTTTGAACGAAACAGGGTCGTCATTCGCCTGCCGGTTTAAAATTCGTTATCATCCGCACCCACTCTCCCGCTGGTTGGCCTGATGTCCAAGATTATCGATACCTTTATTGCCCCACCGTGCCATGACCAGATCGAGATCCTCTATCAGGACGAGAGTCTGGTGCTGATCAACAAACCCACCGGGTTACTCAGCCTGTCGGGGAAAAATCCGCAAAATCTCGATTCGGTGCATCATCGGCTGGTACAGCAATTCCCCGGCTGCACGTTGATCCACCGCCTGGATTTCGGCACTTCCGGGTTGATGGTGATTGCCCGCAATAAGGCTATCAATGCCGCCCTCTGCCAACAGTTCAGTCAGCGCACAGTGACCAAAGTATACAGCGCACTGCTGTGCGGACATCTGGACGACAACCAAGGGGTGATAGATGCAACGATTGCCAAAGATCCGGCGCTGTTCCCGCTGATGTCGATTTGCGCCATCCACGGCAAGCCTGCGCGCTCCGGCTATCGGGTCATTGAGCGCTTTTACCACGAGTTGGAAGACGGGACGTCACTGCCATTGACGCGGGTACAGCTAACCCCGGAAACCGGGCGTACCCATCAACTGCGCATCCACTGCCAGCAGTTGGGCCACCCCATTTTGGGCTGCGACCTGTATGGCGGTCGCCTGCTGCCCGGCACCGAACAGACCCCGCGGCTGATGCTGCACGCCAGTGAGCTGCATTTTGTTCATCCTGTCAGCCAAGAGCCGATCAAAGCCCATAATGCCAACCCGTTCTGAATGCGTTTCTCTGGAATCTGCTCACTTCTGGTGATTATAAGAAAAATATATTCATGATTATGGTTGCCCGTGCATATTCCAGCGCGCAGACCCCATCACGTCGTAAACATGCTGGTCAGTAAATGCTGGAAATTTGGCTAATTTTGCCGCCTCAGCCAGGGCATGACAATATTCCTTATCGCCGCTCTTTATGATGAAATTCTGAAGGGTGCCATCAATTTTGAAATCCAGATGCACATTACATCTTTTACCGTCCCAGACATGCGGCTTTTTAAGCGCAGCATCCAAAGCCTTTTTAATGCCAGACGCTTGCTCACCATAGATATCTTTATCAGTGACTTTACCAGAGCGCTCATAAGTACATAAATCGAGCGCACCCGTTTTCTGGCAATCTTTGGGGGTGAGAGGGGAACAGCCGACCACAGTGGTTGATAGTAGTATCAGAATCGCTATTTTTGTCATGGTTAAGTCCGTTTATGATGATTGCCCAGAAGCTACGATTCCTGTCAGTTATTCAGATTATCATGCCACGTGTGTTAGATAGGCCGTTAATCTGGCTTACGCCCCCGCAAGCCCCAGGCTCTGGTGTATACTCGGGGTTCTACGCCATGCAAGCCAAAGCGGCTTTGGATCAGGCCCGTTTCAGCAGGAACCTGACGCCTACATTGCCCTCCAGCCAGCTCCACATTCGTCTATTCAAGTGGAACCTCCATGAGCCAAAACACCGCTCGTATCAGTGAGATCATCGACAACGCGAAGATCTCGCCTTACCAGATCCTGATCCTCAGCCTGTGCTTTCTGATCGTCCTGCTGGACGGTTTTGATACCGCCGTCATTGGTTACATTGCCCCTGCCCTGCGTGAAGAGTGGGGCCTGCTGCCTGCACAGTTATCTCCTGCCTTCGGCGCGGGGTTGCTGGGCCTGTTAATCGGCAGTCTGATCTTCGGGCCAGTCGCCGATGCCATTGGCCGCAAACGCGTGCTGCTGGTCTCGATACTGATCTTTGGCGGGGGCACTCTGGCCTCGGCCTATACCCATTCCATCGAGTCGCTGACCCTGCTGCGTTTAATCACCGGTATTGGTTTGGGTGGCGCAATGCCCACCTGTATCACCCTCAGTTCGGAGTACTCCCCGGCACGTCGGCGGATGATCATGGTCACTCTGAGTTGGAGCGGTTTCACCGCAGGTCTGGCTCTGGGCGGTCTGCTTGCCGGGCAGATTATTCCCGAATTCGGCTGGCGTGGCGTACTGATGCTCGGCGGCATTGTACCGTTGTTGTTGCTGCCGTTGCTGGCCTGGCAGATGCCCGAGTCCGTGCGCTTTATGACTTCCAGCCCAAAACATGCCGATAGGTTACGTCTGGTGGTCGAACGCATTACCGGTAAAAGCTGGGCCGGCGTGGCAATTATCGATGACGAGCGCCCAACGCAGGTCAGATCGCCGATATCGCACCTGTTCATCGAAGGCCGCGCGGTACGTACTCTGCTGCTGTGGGCGGCCTTCTTCTGCTCGCTGTTCGTGTTTTACCAGCTCACCAGTTGGTTGCCGAGCATTCTCAAGGATGCCGGTTACGATATCGTCCACGCATCACGTATTGGAGCGATGGTGCCACTGGGCGGTACCCTCGGGGCCATCCTGATGGCGCTGCTGATGGACCGCGTTGGACCATACCGGGTGCTGGCCCTGTCCTACCTGGGTGCCGCGCTGGTTATCGGTGCCACCGGCTATTTGATGGGTGATGTCTATACGCTGGCCGCCACCGTGTTCCTCATCGGTTTCGGCGTAGCCGGCGCGCAGAACGGTTTGAATCTGGTTTCCGCCACTATCTACCCCACTGCGGCTCGCGTCACCGGGGTAAGCTGGGCAATGGCCAGCGGCCGCTTCGGCTCCATCGTCGGCTCGATGCTCGGTGCCTGGATGATTGCCGCTGCCGGTTCCTCTGAAGTGTTCTTTATCTGGCTGGCGCTGCCGGTGTTGGTGGGCTCTGCCGCCATCTTCCTGCTCTACAGACTCAGTTTACACCGCCTGGCACCTGCGGCTGATTCTGCATTACCCAACTGACCCAATAAAAAAGGGGCCAAGGCCCCTTTTCGTTATTCCGCTTTCGCGGTGGTCGCATCGTTGCGATACAGATGAACGTCCATCTGCGGGAACGGAATACCGATGTTGTTGGCATCCAGCGCGCGCTTGAAGTTCTCCATCAGATCGAAGTACACGTTCCAGTACTCGGCATTGGTGGTCCAGGAGCGGGTCACGAAGTTCAGTGAAGAAGGTGCCATCTCGTTCAGACGCACGGTCACGCCTTTGGCGTGCATGATGCGCTTGTCGGCGGCGATCACATCACCCAGCACTTTTTTCACCACATCGATGTCGGCGTTATAAGCCACGCCAACCACGATATCCACACGACGGTTCGGCTCGCGGGAAAAGTTGATGATGTTACCAGCGATGATTTTACCGTTCGGTACCACGATGGTTTTGTTGTCTGCGGTACGCAGCGTGGTGGAGAAAATCTGCACCTGATCCACGGTACCGGCTACGCCGCCCAGATCAACATACTCACCGGCACGCAGTGGACGGAAGGCCACCAGCAACACGCCTGCGGCGAAGTTGGACAGCGAGCCCTGCAACGCCAAACCGACGGCCAAACCAGCGGCACCCAGCACGGCGATCACTGAGGTGGTCTGTACGCCAACGCGCCCCAGTACAGCGATAAAGGTGAAGGCCAGAATGCCGTAACGCGCCATGGCCGACAGGAAATCCGCTACCGTGGCATCGATGCCGCGCATCTTCATCACGCGGTTTACCGCATTGCTGACTACCCGGGCAATGATCGAACCAATGATGAAAATAACGATCGCTGCGACGATGTTCACCGCATACTGAATCAATAAATCCTGGTTCTGCACCAGCCAGTTACCGGCACCGTTGATGCCATCTACTACGTTCAGATCTTTCATTCGTGTCGTCCTAACATTTCCCTAAGGGGATAAACTCGCAAAAAAGACTGACATAGGGCGTCAGTCGGAAACCACCGCCCTAGGTTAACTAACATTTCCGCAGCATGCCAACCGTAAGCGGTAAAAATAGCCAAACTTCCCCTATGCTGAACACAGCGCTCTCGCCTTTATCAGGATAAGGAACTTCGCTCGTTATGCACATTCCCTCGTCAATTAAACACTATTGGCAGGTTCGCCCCAGGCTGCTGCTTTCCGTCGCTGCGGGTATCCTGTGTTACTTGCTGCTGCCGGACAGGCTCAATCAATTGCAGCGATTGATGCTCGGCTGGAACATGTTGGCCTGGATTTACCTGCTGTCGCTCTGGCGGCTGATGCTGGTCAGTACGCCGAAGCACATCCGCCAACTCGCCCGCAGGCAGGATGAAAGTGCCAGCATGGTACTGGCGCTGGTCAGCATCGGCTGTCTGGTGAGCATTCTGTCGATTCTGTTCGAGCTGAGTACCGCCAAGCAGGTCAGCGACTCGCTGAAAACGCTGCATCTGGTGCTGACCGGTGCCACACTGGTGGTGTCCTGGCTGCTGCTGCCCACCGCGTTCACCATGCACTATGCCCATCAGTTTTACCGTCAGGGCGCACAGCAAGATCCGCTGCCGCTGCTGTTTCCCGGCGATCTCAAAGAACCGACCTATTGGGACTTCGCCTATTTCTCATTCACCATTGCCGTGGCGTCGCAAACCGCCGACGTGGCGGTTGGCGCGGCCGAAGTGCGCAAAATCGCCCTGCTGCAATCGGTGATTTCCTTTGTCTTCAACCTGGTGATCCTGGGGCTGTCGATTAACGTCGGCGCCAGCCTGTTGAGCTAGAAACGAAAAAGGCTCCCCGAGGGGAGCCTTGATATCAGCAACTAACCGAGATTACAGAACGTCTACTGCGTTCAGATCTTTGAAAGCCTGTTCCAGACGAGTAATCATCGAAGTCTGGGCTGAACGCAACCATACGCGTGGGTCGTAGTATTTCTTGTTCGGCTTGTCAGCGCCTTCTGGGTTACCCAGTTGGCCTTGCAGATAGCCTTCGTTCTTTTTGTAGTACTGCAGGATGCCGTCCCAGGTTGCCCATTGGGTATCGGTATCGATGTTCATTTTGATCACGCCGTAACCTACGGACTCTTTGATCTCTGCATCGCTAGAACCAGAACCGCCGTGGAACACGAAGTTCAGGCTGTTGTGCGGCAGGTTATATTTCTTGGAAACATAGTCCTGAGAATCACGCAGAATGGTCGGGGTCAGTTTCACGTTGCCTGGCTTATAAACGCCGTGCACGTTACCGAAGGACGCCGCGATAGTGAAACGTGGGCTGATCGCATTCAGTTTTTCGTAGGCGTAAGCCACGTCTTCTGGCTGAGTGTACAGGGAGGATGCGTCCATATGGCTGTTGTCCACGCCATCTTCTTCACCACCGGTGCAACCCAGTTCGATTTCCAGGGTCATACCGATTTTCGCCATGCGAGTCAGGTATTTGCTGCAAATCTCGATGTTTTCTTCCAGAGACTCTTCAGACAGGTCGATCATGTGGGAAGAGAACAGTGGTTTGCCGGTAGTCGCGAAATACTTCTCGCCGGCGTCCAACAGGCCGTCAAGCCATGGCAGCAGTTTCTTCGCGCAGTGGTCGGTGTGCAGAATAACCGGCACGCCGTAATGCTCAGCCATCTGGTGAACATGGTGTGCACCGGAGATAGCGCCCAGAATTGCTGCACCCTGTGGAACGTCAGTCTTCACGCCTTTGCCGGCGATAAACGCGGCACCGCCGTTAGAGAACTGAACGATAACCGGAGCGCGTACCTTCGCGGCTGTTTCCAGCACGGCGTTGATAGAGTCGGTACCTACACAGTTCACTGCTGGCAGAGCAAAGTTGTTCTCTTTAGCTACTGCGAATACTTTCTGAACGTCATCACCAGTGATGACACCCGGTTTTACGAAATCAAAAATTTTAGACATGTTACTTTGTCCTGTTTCGTCGGCCGTAGATGGATGTAAATCGATTTTTTCATGCCGCGCCGCCTATGCCACGCGGTATAAAATAAACGGGCGACTTTCGCCTCCCGCTGTCTGAATTACTGCTTGGCGCGCTCTTCCAGCATCACTACTGCCGGTAACGCTTTACCTTCCACAAATTCAAGGAAAGCACCGCCGCCGGTAGAGATATAAGAGATTTTATCTTCAATACCGAACAGGTCGATAGCCGCTAGCGTATCACCACCACCAGCGATAGAGAATGCATCGCTGTCTGCGATAGCGCGTGCGACAATTTCGGTGCCCCGGCGGAAGTTAGGGAACTCGAATACGCCAACCGGGCCATTCCACAGAATGGTTTTGGCTTCTTTCAGCAACTTGGCCATAGCCAGCGCGGTTTCGTCACCGAAGTCCATGATCTCTTCATCATCTTTCACTTCACTGACTTTTTTCAAGGTAGCAGGGGCAGTTTCAGAGAACTCCGTGCCTACGCGAGAATCGGTAGGAACCGGAATTTTAAACTCGTCACGCAGTTTTCTCGCTGCATCGACGAAGTCAGGTTCGTACAGGGATTTACCAACGTTGTTATCGATAGCCACGAAGGTGTTGGCGATACCGCCGCCCACGATCACCGTATCGGCGATTTTCACCAGCGAGTTCAGCACATCGAATTTGGTAGAAACCTTAGAACCACCCACCACGGCAACCATCGGACGAGCCGGGCTTTTCAGCGCTTTGCCCAGGGCTTCCAGTTCTGCTGACAGCAGCGGGCCCGCACAGGCGACAGGAGCAAACTTGCCCACGCCGTGAGTGGAAGCCTGCGCACGGTGTGCAGTACCGAAGGCGTCCATCACGTACACGTCGCACAGCGCCGCATATTTCTTGGACAGGGTTTCGTCGTCTTTTTTCTCGCCCTTGTTGAAACGGACGTTTTCCAGCACGACCAGTTCACCTTCTGCAACGTCAACACCTTCCAGGTAGTCTTTAGCCAGACGAACCGGATTTTTCAGGTGGTCTTTCAGATAGTTGACAACAGGCAGCAGGGAGAATTCTTCGTTGTATTCGCCTTCGGTAGGACGACCCAGGTGGGACGTTACCATCACGCGGGCGCCTTGTTTCAGCGCAGCTTCAATAGTCGGCAGGGAGGCACGGATACGTGCATCGGAAGTCACTTTACCGTCTTTCACTGGAACGTTCAGATCGGAGCGGATCAGAACGCGTTTACCGGCCAGATCCAGATCGGACATGTTAATTACAGACATGGTGAACCCTCTTGGTTGATTCTCTATAAACTATAAAGTTGCCTGGGCGGCGCATCGGTCATGCCAATGCCGCCGTACTAGAAACCGCTAGCGGCCATTGCCCGTGTTGTATCCAACATCCGGTTGGCAAAGCCCCATTCATTATCACACCAGACCAAGGTCTTGATCAGGTGCTGACCGCTGACCCGGGTCTGCGTACCGTCGACGATAGCGCTGTGCGGGTCATGGTTAAAATCGATCGAGACTAATGGTAGTTCCGTATAGTCAACTATACCACGAAATGATCCCCGTGCGGCCATTTGCAACAGCTGGTTGACCTCTGCCACCTTCACCGCCGAGCTAACGCTGACGCTGAGATCGATGGCCGTCACGTTGATGGTTGGCACGCGCACCGAAATCGCTTCGAAACGATCGCAAAACTGCGGAAAAATGCGGGTAATGCCAGCGGCCAGCTTGGTGTCGACCGGAATAATCGACTGGCTCGCCGCGCGGGTACGCCGCAAATCCTGATGATAGGCGTCTATCACCGGCTGATCGTTCATCGAAGAGTGAATGGTGGTCAGGGTGCCCGATTCGATGCTGTAGGCATCGTCCAGCAGCTTGATCACCGGAATAATGCAGTTGGTGGTGCATGACGCATTGGAAACAATACGGTGTTCTGCCAACAGCGTCTGATGGTTGACCCCAAACACAATGGTAGCATCCAGATCGTTACCACCAGGGTGGGCGAACAACACTTTTTTCGCCCCCGCCGCCAGATGGGCTTCACCATCCGCCCGGCTGCCGTACACACCGCTGCAATCCAGCACCACATCGATGCCCAACTCGCCCCAGGGAAGCTGTTCCACCGCCGGCTGATGCAGCAAACGAATGGTGTCGTCCCCGACGGTTAGCATGTCGCATTCCTGGCGGACATCCCAGGCAAAGCGGCCATGGCTGGAGTCGTATTTCAGCAGGTGGGCCATCCCCTCGGCGTTCGCCAATTCGTTGATCGCCACCACGGAAATTTCCGCTCTTCGTCCCGATTCATACAGTGCGCGTAAAACGCTGCGGCCTATGCGGCCAAAGCCGTTTATCGCTATGCGGATTGTCATGCTGCTCCTGAAAAAGGGCCTTCCCTCACCGGGCGTACTCACCGTGATCGAGAGGGCGCTGACTGGTTATCAAGCGAACCCGCATAGAGTACTTTAGCGCACCACCTGCTGTGAATCGGCACATCACATTATTCCTTCGGTCCGGCACTGTTTCACCGGTCTCATTCCGCCGTTTCTGTTGAACACCGTCACAACTGAAACGCTTCAGCCGAGCATAAACCAAAGTTTTAGCAAAAGGAACAGGTGCGGCAGCCTGCCCGACAACGGAACGACACTTTGCGAGAATAAGATGATCTGGCGCACACTTTTTCATAGCCAATCCTTAGTCGTGCGCCAGATATTTTGACAATAACCAAGCTAGCAGCCTTAAGCTTTAGGGAAAATCCACAGGTGCTCGGCCGGCAGGGAAAGCCGACACAGGGTTTGACCACGCACTTCGGTGCCATAAGCGCGTACCACAAAATCCTCGGCGACGGTGCGGAACAGGTATTCCCAACGGTCGCCGAGATACATGCTGGTCAGCAGCGGCAGCTCAAGCTGATTGCCCTGCGGGTCATCCCCCAGCCGCACGCGCTCTACACGGATCACCGCCGTGGCCTCTTCGCCGACTTTTACCCCTGCGCCCGCCATACCCCACAGCGTCCAGTCTTTGCCTTCGATGCGCGCCTTGCCCTCACTCACCTCGGTGATCTTGCCGTGCAGACGGTTATTGCTACCCATAAACTCGGCGGTAAACAGAGTCGACGGCGAACCGTACATTTCCTGCGGCGTGCCCTGCTGCTCGATTTTTCCGTTGTTGAGCAACAGGATGCGATCGGAGATTGCCATCGCCTCGTTCTGGTCGTGAGTGACCATCAGTGCCGAAAGCCCCAGCTTGATAATCAGCTCACGCAGGAACACCCGCGCCTCTTCACGCAGCTTGGCGTCGAGGTTCGACAAGGGCTCATCCAACAGGATCACCGGCGGGTTGTACACCAGCGCCCGGCCAATCGCCACGCGCTGCTGCTGACCACCGGACAACTGGTGCGGGTGACGCTTGCCCAAATGCCCCAGCCCAAGCTGGTCCAGCACGCCCTGCACCCGCTGGTTGATTTCCGCCGAGGCGACCTTGCGTAATTTCAGCGGGTAGGCGACGTTTTCAAACACGGTTTTATGCGGCCACAGCGCGTAGGACTGAAACACCAGCCCCAGATTGCGCTCTTCCGCCGGGATTTCGCTGCGCGCGCTGCCGTCGTAAACGGTATTACTGCCGATGATAATGCGCCCCTGGGTCGGTTTCTCCAGCCCGGCGACCGCACGCAGCAGCGTGGTTTTACCACTGCCCGACGGCCCCAACAACGAAACTACCTCGCCGCGCTTCAAGTCCATCGAGACCCCTTTCAGCACCGGGTTGTCGCCGTAGGTCAAATGCAGGTTTTCTACCGAAAGTTCAATCATGTAATTTCACTCCAAAGCGCAGGGCGATACCCAGACCCAACACCACCAGCAGGATGTTAATAAACGAGAGCGCGGCAACGATATCAATGGCGCCCGCCGCCCACAGGGAAACCAGCATCGAACCTATGGTTTCGGTACCCGGAGACAACAGATACACCCCGGTGGAATACTCGCGTTCGAAAATCAGGAACATCAGCAGCCACGAGCCAATCAGGCCGTAACGCGACAGCGGAATGGTGACGTGACGGGTGATCTGTCCCCGGCTCGCGCCAGCGCTGCGCGCCGCCTCTTCCAGCTCCGGGCTCACCTGCAGCAGCGTCGAAGAGATCAGCCGCAGGCCATAGGCCATCCACACCACGGTGTACGCCAGCCAGACGCTGAAGATGGTGCTGCGCAAAGACCGCAACCAGACGATCAGGTGCTCCCGCAGCCACTCGGCCACCGGCAACGCCGACAGCCAGCCCTCTTTCAATGATTTATCCAGCCACATCGGCAGGAACAGGAACACCCACAGGAACGCCAGCCCCGCCAGCAGGCCGGGCACCGCACGCGGCACCAGTACGCTGTAATCGAGGAATCGGGTGGCACCGTCGGGTTTGCGGTGCATGGCAATGCCGATAAACAGGTAGCAAACCACCGCCAGCGCGCCGCCGAACACCCCAATCGCCATCGAGTTGACGATCGCCCGCAACAGGTTCGGCTGCTGCCAAATGGTGCGGAAGGTATTGAGCGACAGCTCGTCCCAGATTGAAACGCCCACGCCCCAGTTGGAGATAAAGGCGCGCAGCACCACACCCACCAGCGGTACGCCGATGGTCACCGTCAGCCAGAACACCACTACCGCACCGGCAACCCAACGCCATTTACCCAGCGGCAGCGCCCGCGCCTGCGACGCCTTGCCCTTGACGGTGACGAAGCGGTTCGCGGTACGCATCAGACGGCGCTGTAACATCACCAGCGGTATGGTGATGCAAATCAGCACCACCGCCACCGCCGCCATCAGATGGTAAGACGGCGTGCCCAGCTTATTGGTCAGTTGATACAGGTAGGTCGCCAGCACCAGGTTGCCTTCCGGATCGCCCAGCACCAGCATCAGGCCAAACACTTCCAGCCCGAGGAAAAACAGCAGCACCCCGGCATACAAAATCGACGGTCGCACCATCGGTAAACTGACCGCGGTCATCACCTGCAAAGGCGAGGCCCCCGCCGTTCGTGCAGCCTCCTCCACGTCAGAGCCGACGCTGCGCAAGGCCGAGGAAATATAAAGATAGGCGTGCGGTACGTGCGTGAGCCCGGCGATCACCACAATGCTGGCCATCGAGTAGATATTCCACGGCACAAAGCCGAACAGCGCTTCCGCCCACAGCGAGAAGAAGCCGACCGGCCCGGCAGCCACCACGTAGCCAAAGCCCAGAACCATCGGCGAGACAAAGATCGGCACCAGGATCAGCGGCTCAATAAAACGGCGGCCGGGCAAATCGGTTCTGACCATCAAAAAGGCCAGAATGCCTCCCAGCGGAATGGCAATCACCACCAGGCCGAAAGCCAGGATAAACCCGCTTTTCAGTGCTTTGTAAAAGTCCGGATCGGTGAAAATAAACTGGAACGCCTCCAGGCTGAAGACCTTGGAGGGGGAGAAAAAGGGAGCGGAGAGGAAACTTTGAATCACGATAAACGACAACGGCACATAGATAACCAGTGCGGTTATCAGCACCACCAAGCCGCGCGGCAGGCTCTGCCACTTTCTGCGCCATGCTTCCATAATATATCCCGATGGTTGTAAACGACGACGACCAAAGGGCGCGCGCCACAATGGCAGACGCGCGTCCGTATCCTGTTATACCCAAAATAATTGGCGCTGCATCAAGGCGGCAAGAGCGCTTATCCCGATGAGCTTACTTCAGTAAGTGATTCGGGTAAGTGAGTGCAGCCAACACAGAGGCAGCGCCAAGTATGACGGGTATATTATTTTGCTGCGGCGGTACGCCATTGCTTGATGTAATCCAGGCGTTTGGCCGGTTGCAGATACTCCAGCAGGCTTTCATCTACCGGGATCGGCTTCAGCGCTTTGCCAAGCATTTTGGTCATACCGTCAATGTCGTTTTTGCCTTCAATGTCATTGCGAATCGAAGGAATGTCGGCCTGGTTGGCAAGAATGCTCTGGCCCTTTTCCGACAGCACATAGTTAAGCCACAGTTTTGCCGCATTGGCGTTGGCCGCTTCTTTGCTGATAAAGGACACGCGCGACAGCACCAGGGTGTAATCCTTCGGATAAGAGATACCCAGTGAAGGATCGGTTTTGGCGCGGGCCTCGGCATAGGAACCCAGGATATTGAAACCAATCAGGTTCTCACCGGATGACACCCTTTCCATCATGGTACCGGTAGAGGACTGCACCGCCAGACCGCCTTTGGCGACCTCAGCCAGCGTGGCGAAATAGTTTGGATCGGCCTTGAAGTCCTGCACCGAAAGCATGAAACCCAGCCCTGACTTTTCAATGTCATAGGTGGTGACTTTCTTTTTGAATTTGTCGGTCTGGCTGGCGATCAGCTTGGCCAACGCGGCGTGAGAATCCGGCACTTCGCCCTGCGGGATCAGCCGTTTATTATAGATGAAAACTACCGGCTCGTAGGTGGTGCCGTAGGCTTTCTCTTTCCATACCGCCCACTTGGGCAGTTGACCCTGTTCCGGCGAAGCGTATTCCTGCGCATAGTCGGTCGCCAGCTTCAGCGCGGTATCCATCGACGAACTCCATACCACGTCGCCGCTGGTGCCACCCGCCGCCTGTTCGCTGATATACCGGTTGTACAGCTCGGTGCTGTTCATGTCGTTGTATTCGACCTTCACGCCCGGATACTCCGCTTCGAACCCCTGGATCAGCGGGCCGGCAGCCTTGGTATCAGTAGTGGAGTACACCACTACCTTGCCCTCTTTCTTCGCGCCGTCCACAATTTTCTGATAGTCGGCTGGATAGCCTGCCGGAAATTCAGCGTAAGCAGGCACTGCACCCAGTACCGCCATCGCCACCACCGACGCGCCGATTCTTGTCAACATGATCAACTCCTGGTTACATTTAAGAAACTAAAAATTAACATATAGTTAATAAGTGTTCCTAAGCAACGCCGTTGATTTTTTATCTTCGGGTTTTGTGAGGTTGGCCGATTTTTAGGCAATAAAAAGCCCGGCAATTTGCCGGGCTCGGGTAAAGCGATACAATACGGCTTATTTCAGCAGTGCCTGCGCCTTGGCCACCACGTTTTCCACGGTGAAACCAAACTCTTTGAACAACTGCTCAGCCGGT